>FWPV01000490.1_pt1 | contig 124828 bp, 101 predicted proteins | sample 2228371 | NCBI WGS metagenome assembly FWPV01 (sample SAMEA103939776, study PRJEB20133) | metagenome | reverse complement strand
GCCCTTGATGTTCATGGTGGGGCCACCGGAGGGTTGGCGCAAGCAACCACCAACGTTCACTCCACGTTTCCCCAAACCTTCCATGAGACCGCAGGAGGTAGTGCTTTTCCCTTCTCCAAGCGGAGTGGGGGTAATTGCGGTAACTTCGATGTATTTTCCATCGGGTTTGTCTTTGAGACGATTCATGATGTTAATGAAGTCAAGTCGGCATAATCTACCCGCAGGGATGACCTCGTCATCTTTCAGGCCCAACTTTTCCTGCCAATCCTTGGGGGTGGGCATGTTCTTTTCCGCTTCGTCGGAAATCTGCCAGTCTTTCATTTCTACCGCATTATAGGGCATGTTTATACTCCTCCTTTTCGATTTGGGGCATTATCCAGATGAACATTTGCATCGTAGCATTTTACTCCAGCCAACAATCTCGGTGCAATGCGCTGTTTTCACCTCCCTTTTCTTTTTATACAGTGGCCCATAGATATGGATACGATTCGCAGCTAACTTCTGTTACAAGTAAGACGATGAGAAAATGGAGAAATCAGGCCGGTTTTAAGTTTAAGAGGTCGGGCTGTCACCAACGTTTCTTCTGCCTCGCCCAAAAATTCATACAAGATATTTTTTTCACAATACAGCGCAACCCTACTTGAGCCGGATTTCTTTGTCAAGGGGAAAACGCCACACTCACTGCAGCATCGAATGCCCGCGTCAGCCTTGCTATCACTCTTGCCGAACCTCTTCTGCAGCTCCATCCAGATGGCCGGGTACTTTTCAAAACTCTGTTCAAAACCTGTTCATTTCTGTCAGCGGTATGTGCAGCTTTTGTTGAAAAATATCGACGCAGACCGAGGGCTGCCACATCTGTTCACCCAATGAGCACTGATTGTTCACTAGTTTTTTCTGCAATATTAGCTGGATAATAAAGTTTTTGACATTTGAACAGAGTATAAATATGATGGTTGATCTTGAAAATATATAAGAGAAACAATCAAGTAGACCAGCACCCCAATGATTTGAAATCCGTTGCCTGGAGTCAACAAATAGAGCTAACCGATCAAGAAAGAATCATGATGAAAATTTCAGTTCAGACACCTTCACTGGTGAGTGCCCTGCAAAAAGTTCAAAACATTACTGAGAAGAAGAGCAATATGCCAATCCTGGCCAACTTGCTGTTGAAGGCAACCGATCAACAGGTGGTTGAAATTTCGGCCACAGATCTTGAGCTGAGCTTTTGGACTCAATTTACGGCACAGATACAAGAACCGGGATCCATCAGCGTAGCAGCACGTAAATTACTGGAAATTACTAGAGAGCTCCCGCAAGAACAGATCCTGTTGGAACTTTTGCCCAATCAGCGACTTATGGTTCTGGCAGGACGTTCCAGGTTTGAACTGGCAACGATTCCCTGGGAAGATTATCCTCACATGAATTTTTACCAGGAAATTGAATACCTGAAGTGTGATGCCAAGGTGCTAAAAAGTGCTTTAGACAAGACTTCCTATGGAATTCCGGCAGAAGAGGATCCCTTCAGTGTTGCAGGACTTTTGTGGCATCCGACCGAATCCGAACGGTTGCGCTTCGTGTCGTCCGATGGGCATCGCTTGAGTTACGTGGAAATTCCGGGTGAGCAATTCAACAAATTGCAGTTGGGGAAGGGCGTCATCATTCCGCGCAAGGGAGTCCACGAAATCCTGCGTATTTTAGAAAAGGAAAAGGAAGCTTCTTTGGGGATTTTCGAAAACTGTTTGATGTTGAAGACTGAAGACAGCCTTCTCAGTATTCAGCTGTTAGAAGCCGAATTTCCTGAATATCAGATGATAATACCCGAGGAAAGGCCCTTTGCTTTCCAGGTGAATTGGGAAAACCTTCATTCTGCTCTAAAACGAATGGCGGTGTTGACCGACCAAAAGTGGCGCCACGTAAGGTTTATCATCCGTGAAGGAAGCTTGGAACTGGAAGCGGGAAGCCAGGACATTGGGGTAGCCAATGACCTTTTGGATATTGATTATCAAGGAGGTGATTTCACGGTGGCCTTTAATATTCGCTATGTTTTGGATACCGTTCAGGCGATGAAAAGCAGCCAGGTGCGATTTGAATGGGTTGACCAATTCCATGGCGGTGTTTTTTTGGCACCGGATGATCCTGCCTACTTTAGCCTGATTATGCCAATGGTGGTATAGACTCCTGCTGGCTTAATTCCCTCAACTCAACTTGCCGTGATTGGATTTCAACGAACACGGCAAGCGCAACGCCCTTCCCCATTCGAGCCTGAAAAGTAAATTGAAACAATAGAATAAAAAAGCTATACTAAACTGTTTTTAGTGCCGTGGAGCACTCTTTGGTGGAAGAACGTTCCAAAGCCCTGAGCGGTTCTCTTAATAGCAAGATTTTACTATATTTTTATCATTTGTTCAGAAATGGGCGATCAACTTACCTGTCTTGCAGGTTGCGCATACCAGGGAAACGGCGTTGGTGGTGCCCAATCCATCAATCCTAATGTCCGGATGAGGTCCTTATGACAGAAATGAACAGGAGTGAAACGAGTTCACACGGCAGCTATACAGCGGAGCAGATCACTGTATTGGAAGGTCTCACCGCAGTTAGAAAGCGGCCTTCAATGTACATCGGCAATGTCTCGACCGAAGGGCTGCACCACCTCGTTTACGAAGTGGTGGATAACAGCATTGACGAGGCCCTGGCCGGTTACTGTGACAACATTCGAGTACAGCTTCATCTGGATGGAAGCATCACGGTAGAAGACAACGGTCGTGGGATTCCGGTCGACTTGCATGAAAAGGAGAACCTGCCGGCGGTCGAGGTGGTCATGACCAAATTGCACGCCGGAGGAAAGTTCGATGCCAATAGCTACAAGGTGTCGGGTGGTCTTCACGGAGTGGGCGTTTCGGTGGTCAATGCATTGAGCGAGTATCTGGAGGTCGAGATACGCCGGGACGGCAAGGTTTACCATCAGCGTTATGAACGGGGCATTACCGTCACTCCCGTAAGCGTCACAGGAGAGACGAAGCGACGCGGTACCAAAATCACTTTCAAGCCCGACCCGCTCATTTTTGCCGAAACCCAGATCAGCTTCGATATCATTGCACAGCGGATGCGTGAACTCGCGTTTCTGAATCGTGGTGTGTGCATCGATCTTTCTGATGAAGCCATCGCCAGAGAAAGGAGTTACTGTTACGAAGGCGGGCTGCGATCCTTCGTCGAGTATCTCAACAAGAACAAGGAGCCTCTCCATCCAGAAATCATTGAAATCAGTGGAGAAAGACAGTCTGTCACCATCGAAATGGCCATGCAGTACAACAGGACCTACAATGAAAAAATTTTCACCTTTGCCAATAACATCAACACGCGGGAAGGTGGAGCCCATCTGGTGGGATTCAAAACCGGCCTCACCCGAGCCATCAAACAGTACGCCACTCAGAGCAAAATGCCCAAGGCGGATGTCGATAAGCTGACCGGGGATGACGTACGCGAAGGCCTAACCGCCATCGTGAGCGTCAAGTTGCCGCAGCCTCAATTTGAGGGGCAAACCAAAACGAAGCTGGGCAACAGTGAAGTGAAAGGCCTCGTCGAAAACCTGATCTACGAGAAACTCTCCATCTTTTTTGAAGAGAATCCCAAAGAGATCAAGATCATACTGGAAAAGATCCTGGATGCCGCCCGTGCCCGTGAGGCCGCCCGCAGAGCCCGTGAACTGACCCGCCGTAAAGGTATTTTGAGCGATCATTCTCTGCCGGGAAAATTGGCGGACTGTCAGGAGCGCGATCCTGCCAGGAGTGAAATATTCATTGTGGAGGGAGATTCGGCCGGCGGTTCTGCCAAACAGGGCCGGGACCGGAAGTTTCAAGCCATCCTGCCGCTGCGCGGAAAGATTCTCAACGTTGAAAAAGCGCGCTTTGACAAGATGCTTGAGAACCAGGAAATAAGGACGATGATTTCAGCCCTTGGCACAGGCATCGGCAAAGATGAATATGATCCGGATAAACTGCGTTACCACAAGACGGTCATCATGACGGACGCGGACGTCGACGGTGCCCACATACGCACGCTTCTGCTCACTTTCTTCTTTCGCATGATGCCCGAGTTGATCGAGCGTGGCAATCTCTTCATTGCCCAGCCGCCCCTGTATCGCGTGGCCATCGGCAAACAAGAATACTACATGAAAGACGACGAGGAACTGAACGCCTTTCTGCTCCAAAGGGCTACCAACAGGAAAGAAGTCTTTCTTCCCAGCCAAGGTGAACCGCTGCCGGCCGAACGTCTCATTGAATTGATGAAGACCTTTGCACGCTACGATGAATGGCTGGAACGCCAGAGCAAAAAGGGGATTCATAAAGGCTTACTGGAGAAGGTCATTGAAACCTTCAGCGAGCAACGCCTGTCCCTCGAGCAGGCAGGGTATGATGTGTCTTCGATTGAAATCGAGGAGGAACAACGTGGCTACGACTTGGAGATCTGGCAGCCGACCAACGGGCAGGAGCGCTTTCGGCTTAGCTACGAGTTTCTGCAGTCGGTGGAATTCAAGAAGCTTCTCGAACTCTACGAACAGCTTGAAATGCTCCATGAAGTCCCCTATGTGGTCAAGGATTCTCAGGGGGAGGAGAAATTTGATGATCCGCGCCGGCTGTTTCAATTCCTCATGGATGAGGCCAGAAAAGGGACCAGCATTCAGCGCTACAAAGGTCTGGGAGAAATGAATCCCGAACAGCTGTGGGAGACTACCATGAACCCCGATAAGCGGACTCTGCTTCAAGTACGGGTAGAAGACCTCTATATGGCAGATGAGCTTTTCACTACTTTGATGGGGGATAAAGTGGAGCCCAGGCGTGACTTCATCCAGTATAATGCGCTGGATTTCAGGGAACTGGATATATAGTGATTTAAAGCAGCCCGCACAGGGAAGGATTGCATGGAACTCAAAACGATCAATATCGAAGACGAAATCAAGCTCTCATATCTTGACTACGCCATGAGTGTTATCATCGGGCGCGCCATTCCCGATGTAAGGGATGGATTGAAGCCCGTTCATCGGCGCATCCTGTATGCCATGCACGAGCTCAAAAACGATTTCAACAAACCCTACAAAAAGTCGGCGCGCATTGTTGGTGATGTCATTGGTAAGTACCATCCCCATGGAGATTCGGCCGTCTACGACGCGCTGGTGAGAATGGCGCAAGATTTCTCGATGCGCTACCCGGTGGTTGACGGTCAAGGGAATTTTGGTTCGGTGGACGGCGACCCGCCTGCAGCCATGCGTTATACCGAGGTTCGCATGGCCCGGTTGGGGCATGAGTTCATGCGGGACATCGAAAAGGAGACGGTACTTTTTCAACCCAACTATGACAACACTCTCCTTGAACCGACGGTATTGCCGGGCCGTGTCCCGAACCTGCTGCTGAACGGTTCGGCCGGTATTGCGGTGGGAATGGCCACCAATATTCCGCCGCACAATCTTAAAGAGCTCTGCAATGGCCTGCTGGCCCTTCTCGATGACAAGGACATCAACATCAGTGAGCTGATGAAGCATATTCCCGGACCCGACTTCCCCACCGCCGGATTCATTTACGGGCTGGAAGGAATCAGACAGGCTTACGAGCAAGGCAGGGGCGTGATCAAAATGCGTGCCCGCGTCGAGGTGGAGGAGTTCGGTAAGAGACAGCACCTCATTGTGACCGAATTACCCTACCAGGTGAATAAAGCAAAACTTCTGGAAAGAATAGCTGAACTGGTCAAACTGAAGAAAATCGACGGCATCACCGACATCCGCGACGAATCCGACCGCAAGGGCATGCGCATCGTGATCACTCTGCGTCAGGGGGAAGAGCCCAAGGTGATAGAAAATCATCTTTTCAAGCACACCGTTCTGGAAAGCAGCTTCGGTGTCATCATGCTGGCCGTCGTAGACAACAAGCCCCTGGTTTTAAACCTTAAGGAAGTGCTGCAGCACTTCCTCGACTTCAGACGTGAAGTTGTCGTCAGGCGGACACAATATGAGCTCAGGCAGGCCGAAAAACGGGCCCACATCCTGGAAGGTTTGAAGCGCGCCCTCGAGCACCTGGACGAGGTCATCCAGATGATTCGTGCCGCCGTCAATCCGCAAGAAGCGAAAGCCGGACTGATCCAGCGCTTTGAGTTCAGCGACGTGCAGGCGCAGGCGATTTTGGACATGCGCCTGCAGCGGTTGACCGGTCTGGAACGGGAAAAAATCCTTGAAGAATATCAACAAATCATTAAGGAGATCGAAAGACTGAGACAGATTTTGGCCTCACCGGCTCTGGTTGATCAAGTGATCCGCGAGGAAATAAACGAACTTCGGGAACAATACGGCGACAAGCGCAAGACGGAAATCATAGCCGAAACAGGGGAAATATGCATCGAGGACCTCATTGCTGAAGAAGAAATGGTGGTCACCATTTCACGCGCCGGATACGTGAAGCGGACGCCGCTTTCCATCTATCGCAGTCAGAGGCGGGGGGGACGCGGACGAAGCGGGATGAGCACGCGGGAGGAGGATGTAGTGGCCATTGTGTTCACCGCCTCCACGCATGATTACCTGCTGGTTTTCACCAATCGGGGGCAGGTCTACTGGCTCAAAGTGTATGAGATTCCAGAAGTGGGGCCGGCCGCCATTGGAAAAGCCATTGTCAATTTACTTCCCCTGCAGCCGGGAGAGAAAATCCAGACCATACTGCCCGTCAAGGAATTCAAAGAAGACCATTATGCCGTCATGGCCACTAGGAACGGTATCATCAAGAAGACCGATCTGACCCAGTACGCTAACCCGCGCAGTAATGGCATCAAGGCTGTCGTGCTTGACGATGACGACGAGCTCATTTGTGCTCGCATCACCGACGGCAACCAGCATCTTTTTCTGATGTCCAAAGCCGGCAAGTCCATCCGCATGGATGAAAAGGATTTTCGCCCCCTGGGACGGGTGACTCGAGGTGTTCGAGGAATGAATCTGGATGGCAGTGAATTGGTCGGCATGGACGTCATAGACGAAGGCAAGTCGATCCTGGTGGTTACTGAAAAGGGCTTTGGCAAGCGCACTCCCAATGAAGCCTATCGTAGCCAGGGACGTGCCGGCAAAGGAGTGATGAATATTCGGGTGACCGAACGCAATGGCAAAGTGGTCGGCTTTCGCCAGGTGGGGGAAGAAGATGAAATCCTCATAATTACTGATCGCGGGCGGTTGATCCGTTCACCGGTGGCCCAAATAAGCAAAATCGGACGAGTGACCCAGGGTGTCAAGCTGATCGGTCTGGACGAAGGCGAAAAGGTATCGGATCTTGCTGTGCTGCTCGAGCCCGAAGAAAATGGGGAGGACGAGGAAGCGTGATGAATGTTAGTGACTCCATCGGGGTTGTCGGAGCGGGGAGCTGGGGTACGACACTGGCGCAGGTTTTGGCCGAAAAAGGGTACCAGGTAGACCTGTGGGTGTATGAACAGGATCTGTGCGAGATCATTGCAGGGAAACGGGAAAATGCGTTTTATCTGCCCGGCTTCCCGCTGCACGAAAATATTCTGCCGCACAATGACCTGCAGCAGGTTGTGGCCGATCATGCCTTGCTGGTGATGGTGGTTCCGTCGCATGTGTACCGCAATGTAGCCAGTCAAATGCTTCCTTTTCTCAGCCAAAACACGATCATCGTGAGCGCCACCAAAGGCATCGAAAATGAGACCCTGCTCACCATGTCAGGCATCTGGCAGGAGCTTCTGCCGGCGAGCGGTTTCGCCCGGATCGCCAGTCTGGGAGGCCCGACGTTTGCGCGCGAAGTGATTCAGAAGATGCCCACGGCGATCACCGTGGCCGCCGATGATCTGGATCTTGCCAAAACCCTGCAGAGGGTTTTTTCCACTGCTTTTTTCAGAGTCTACACCAGCTTGGACAAAACCGGGCTGGAACTCGCCGGCGCGCTCAAGAATGTGATTGCCCTGGCGGCGGGTGCCAGCGACGGTTTGGGATTCGGCTTCAACACGCGTGCCGCGCTGATCACACGCGGGCTTGCCGAGATCTCCCGACTGGGGGTAAAGATGGGCGCCCATCCATTGACCTTTTCAGGACTTTCGGGGATCGGGGATCTGGTTTTGACCTGTACGGGTGACCTCAGCCGCAACCGCACCGTGGGAATGCAACTGGGTCAGGGGCGAACCCTCGAGGAAATCCTGGGTGAAATGAGGATGGTTGCCGAAGGCGTGAAGACCGCCAGATCCGTTCACTTTCTGGCGCAGAAGAAAGAGGTGGATATGCCCATCTCGGAGCAGGTTTACCAGGTATTGTTCGAAAATAAGAACCCTCTGCTTGCTGTGCGGGAATTGATGGATCGCGATCTAAAACATGAACTGGAAGTCTCCTGGGAAATGATGCGGGATGCCTGCCAGTGACCCGATGACCAAGGTTTCAGCCATGCAACCCGATTCGTTTAGAGACATCTATCTGCGTGTCAAGGAAAAGAAGGAAAGTTACGAGCGCTACAACTTTGAACGGCTCCAGGAGGAAGCTTTTGCCACTTTTTTTGATCTAGCCCAGGAGTACACCAGCCTGGAATATTTGTACCAGGTGTGTGTCGCCGTTCCCAAGGTCTTCTTCGATTTGGAGAGCCGCTTGTACGTTTTGAACATGAAATCCGGTCGTCCGGAAAAAGTCTGCACAACCGATTCGGGACTGATTCCATTAAAAAATCGCGTCGATGCGTCGCTTGAGCTCAGCGAGGAGCCTTATCAAACGGAATCCGCGTGGGTTTACCCGATTCGGGGTAACGAGGCCCTTACCCGATGGATTCCATTTCACAGCCGGGGGAGCATTCTGGGGGTCTTTGAAATATATCCCAAAGAGAAAGTCGACGCTCAGGAACACTTCTTCTTCGAGAAATTCACCAACCGCATCGGCTACAATTTACACCAAAAATTGCTCATCGAGCAGAACATCAATCATATCAAGTTCATCAATCAGTTGGTGGCCGACATCGAGCACAACGTCATCTCACCCAACATGTATTACAAGTTGTTTCTCATACGCTTGAACAGAATAATCCAGGAATACTCTCAGATTCAGCAGCAGTTGGGGGATTTGGTGCTTTTCCTGGGACGCGACCATCCGTCCCTCAAAGAGATCGGCAAGCTCCACCGTCATCTGGTCAAGAATACCGCAAAACTGCGCGAAGAAACCAATGCTTTATCCAGGCATTATGAGCACACCAGCCTGTTTCTGGAAACGCTCATGCGGCGCGACCATTTCGAAAAGGGGACGTATGTTCTGAGGAAGCAGCCATGCAATTTTAGGACGGAAATTATTCAGCCTCTGCTGGACCGCTACATTCCCATGTTTGAGAAGAAGGGAATAGTGGTGGATAATATGTTTGAAGATGTTCCCGATGAGGAGATCACCCTGTTTGTCGACAAAGGCCTCATATCCCAGGTTTTCGACAACTTGTTTTCCAATGCCTTGAAATACACACACCGGGTTGAAGATCAACTGGGCCATAGAATCAAGCTGGTTTCCTATAATCGGGAAATTCTGGCGAATTTTTTTGGTGAGAATACCAGCGGTGTGCGCTTCAATTTTTTCACCACGGGCAAACCTCTTACGGAGCAGCAGGCGGCCAAGGTTTTTGAGGAGGGGTACAGAACCTCCGGCGCTCGGCAGGAGCGGGGAGGTGGGCACGGTCTGCATTTTGTTCGCAATGTTGTGGAAATCCATGGTGGAATTGTGGGCTGTGAGCCCCAGCGCTACGGCAACGTTTTCTACTTTGTGCTGCCCCTGAAGGATGCGGCCCAGGTCAAAACCGAGCTTGATGGGTCAAAATAACAAAGCCGGTTTGCACGGCCGGCTCTGTTATCCATGCGGTGTGTTGTCTCGATCAGGAACAGGAACAGCCGCAACCGCAGGCGCTTGCTGCGGTCGGTTGATCGTTTACTTCGGTCACTTCAACATCAAACGTGATGGATTTTCCCGCCAGGGGATGGTTGAGATCGAGAACCACGCTGTCCCCCTGCAAAGCTTTGACTGTGGCAGGGAACTGCCCTTGCTCGGGGGTTTGAAGGACCAGTACCTGACCCACTTCGGGACTGAAATCATCGGGAAAATCAGAGCGCTGAAAGCTTTGCTCCAGGTCGTCATTGCGCTCGCCGTAAGCTTGTGAAGGTTCCAACGTGAAGCTCTTCTTCTCGTTGGGCTGCATTCCTTCCAAAGCCTTTTCAAAGCCGGGTATCACCTGGCCGCAGCCCAATTGCACTTCCAACGGTTCGCACCCCGAACTGGAATCGAAAACCTCTCCGTTTTCATATTTTCCGGTATAGTGGACTTTAACAAACTTTCCCTTTTCCGCTTTGTTCATTGTTTTCTCCTTAAAGGTAGTGAATTGTGAAACCAACGTTACCTCCGTATGATACTCATCATTGCTGGAATTCTCTTGGGAGTTCTCGATGGAAATTTCCCGGTGAAAAACGCTAACGTTGCTTTCAGTTGTTTTAACTTAGGCGGTGAGCGGAACAAAGTCAAGGCTGCTCCATGATATCAAAGGGTTAATTCATTTGCCCGCTGCATTTTGGGCACTCTATTGTGTGGAGCTGTAGTCAGCGATGTCGCTCCGCTCACCTCATCTGTGCCGGGTCCGGCGGCCGATCCGGTCAGGCGCTCCCCAGCAGCTCAAAGTTCTCCCAGAAGGAGGGGAACGACTTTCCGACAGCTTCCGCGCCCTGGATGGCAACCCCTTCTACCACAAGCCCCAGCACTGCAAATGCCATGGCAATTCGATGGTCGTCATGGGATTCAACCGGTGTTTGTGGAGGTCTGGCTTTGCCTCCTTCAATCACCAACCCATCGGGCAGTTCCCGAACCGGCACGGCAAATTTTTCCAATTCCATGGCCACCACGTGCAGACGGTCCGATTCTTTTACCCGCAGATGAGCCACATTGCGAATGTGGCTGCGTCCCTCGGCGCAGGCCGCCACCACCGCTATGGTTGGCACCATGTCGGGGATGTCGTTCATGTCCAGATCAATGGCCTGCAATGACTCGCCTCCCCTGACTCGGACGCCCCGTTCCTCCCACTCTATCGTGCAACCCATTCGCTCCAGCACTTCCAGTAATCGGCAGTCGCCTTGAGAGCTACCGGGGGAAACCGGGTAAGTGTAGACTTCACCCCGGGTGAGGGCGGCGGCCGCCCAGAAGTAGGAAGCCGAAGAACAGTCCGCTTCGACCTGATAATCCAGAGGGGGATAGTTTTGCGGTGCGGGCACGGCAATTTGTTGAGCACTTAACCACTGGTATTTCATCCCGAGCTTTTCCATCATGGTCAAGGTCAGTTGCACGTAGGGAAAAGACGCCACGGGCTGCCGCCAGCCGATGCGCATTTCACTCTGAGCGCAGGGCGATGCAATCAGCAAGGCCGACAGAAACTGGCTGCTCTGGCTGGCATCGATCACCACTTCACCGCCGCGCAGTCCGCGGCTTTGGATTTCTACCGGAGGAAAGCCCGGCACCCCCAAACAGCGGTATTGGATTCCCAGGGTTCCCAAAGCCTTGAGAATCGGATCGATGGGACGTTCACGCAGGCGCGCACTGCCGTCCAGCAGAAATCTACCTGAACCCGTTGCCGTCAGTCCCAGCAACAGACGCATGCTGGTTCCACTGTTACCCAGTAGGATGGGTTTTGCGGGCTCACGCCAGCGGTGTTGCGGAGGAATTACGCAAAGCGTTTCCTGCTCATCGTCCCAATTGATTTCTGCGCCCAACTGGCGTAATGCCCCGGCCGTCAGCAGTGTGTCTTCCGCTTTGAGGGGGTTTCTTATCACGCTTTTGCCGTCAGCCAGGGCCGCCATCAGCAATGCCCGGTGAGTTACCGATTTTGATCCCGGCAGCCCAATTGCACAATTCACCTTTGACACGGTGCCTATTTTTTTCACGCTTTCACTCATGAGAAAGAGCCTCTTGCAAAGCGTTCTTCATTAGTCCTACAGCCTCTTGCGGTATGGCTCGCTCGAACCACCACTGCAATTGGGCAACTCCCTGATGCAACAGCATGTCGAGCCCGGTTATGGTCGTACATCCAACTTTTTGAGCGGCTCGCAGGAAAGGCGTGTATAATGGCCGATAGACCGTATCCATGACCACCATGGGCGGTCTGAAAAAGGAATCGGCCACCAGCTGTACTGAATCCGATCCGGCCAGTCCAATCGAGGTGCATTGCACAACAATATCAAAAGGAAGCTGTTCTGCGACGGCGGTCAGTTCGTCCAGCGGATAAAATTGACAGTCGAATTGTTCAGCCAGTGTTCGTCCCCGCTCTATTCCTCGATTGAAAATAATGACCTCAGCCTGTTCCCGTTTCAGTCCGAAGGTTACCGCTCTGGCCACTCCCCCTGCTCCAATGACGGCGACACGCTTTGCGTTCAAAGACGTTGCCGCCCGCAGCGCCCGATTGGCACCCAGCCAGTCGGTGTTTCGGCCGATCCAGCGGTTTATCTGCCATTTCAAGGTATTAACGGCACCAATGGTTTTGGCGGTTTCATCCACTTCCTGGCTCAGACGATACGCCGTTTCTTTGTGGGGCAGAGTCACACTCAAGCCGCGCAGGCCGATGCGCGCCAAAACATCCAGCGCCTCCTCCAGATCATCCGCTTGAAATGCCAGGTAAACCGCTGCCAGCCCCATAGCGCTCATGACCGCATTCATCATGACGGGACTCAGGCTGTGTTCTACCGGATCTCCAATAACGGCGTACAGGTCCTTTTGCACAGGTCGGATCATGCCAGCAGCTCCAATGCGCGGCGCAATTCTTCGATGGTCGGTTGTCCTGGAGCAGCACTGATCTGTCCCGGCAACCGGGCGTAGGTCCATGGACTCCCAAGCAGAAGGCAGGCAAGGCGACTCCAGCGGCCCAGGGGACCCATGCAAAAGGCAATGACATCGATGGATAAATGCTTTTTGCCGAAGCCGATCATATCGAGAACCCTGATATTGTCTTGCGGCACTTGTGCCAAAGTGACCAGTTTGATGGCCCGGGCTCCTTGTGCAGCCATATTTTCAGCCAGGCGGCCCAGAGTCGCTTGATCGGGTGTCCCGCCAAAATCGTGATGAGATATGAGGAGTCCGGCATTGCTTTTTTGAAAGTATGCGAGATGATCGTGCGGTACATCATCTTCCAGGTCGATCCAGTCCGCCCCGTGGTCGGCCGCCTTCCACAGCAGACGCATGCGATCTTCATCCGAGCCCGCAAATAGTCCACCCTCGCGCTCGGGTCGATTGGTGACTACTACCGGGTGCCTGTCGGAAGAGCTCAACAGAGACAGCAGCTGCACGGTTTGGCGGTGTCCGCGCTGATGGATGAAGGAATCCAGCCTCCATTCCAAAAGATCCACGCCGGGATGCTTAAAGTATTGCAGGAGCTCCTGTTCGGAGGCATTCAACAGACAACCGCAGATGTTCAGTCTTTCCATGTTCTAATGACCTGGCGTTGGAGGGGTTTGTCTTATTCTTTCTTTTTCCAGACGAATGGGATGGGTGGGATCGTTCTTCACATATGAGCCAAGGATTTTCAGGAATGTTACGCTGCCCCTCAGTTCCTGGAGCGCGTCTCGAACGCTGTCGTCTTCATGATGGCCCTCGATATCCGCGTAGAACAAATACTGCCAGGGAAAAAGACGATTGGGCCGGGATTCGATGCGGGTCATGTTGATGCCCGAGCGCGCGAAAGCCTCGAGGGCGGAATGGAGAGAACCCGGCTCATCGGACACCGCAAAAAGAACGGAGGTCTTGTCATTGCCGGTTTTTGGGTTGAGGCGATTGGACAGGGCAAAAAAACGGGTTGTATTGGCGGCATGATCTTCAATTCTTTCCTCCAGGACGCGCAGGCCGTAGTGGTGGGCGGCGTAAAGATTGCTGATGGCTCCGCCGGCTCGATCTCTGGCGGCCAGCTGGGCCGCCTGAGCGGTCGAAGTGCATTCCGTCCACACCACATCAGGCAGATTTTCCAACACCCAGCGCCGGCATTGTTCCATTGCCTGAGGGTGCGCAAAGAGGTGTTTGATGCTTTGAGGGGATTCCAGGTGACTGCAAAGGCAATGGGCAACTTCCACGTAGCATTCCGACAGAACGCGGACATCTCTCTCATACAGGAGGTCCATGGTTCTTCCTACGCCGCCCTGCAGGGAATTTTCTACGGGAACCACGGCTACATGGACCTTGCCCTTGAGCAGCGCATCGAAAACATCTTCCAGCGTGGGACAGGAAATGTATTGTGCCGAATGGCCGAACAGGGAAAGGGCGGCCAGATGGGAATAGGTCCATTCGGGCCCAAGGTAGGAGACCTGCAGCACATATTGCAGAAGTCTGGAGGCGGCAAAAATTTCTTTGTATATGGCGCGCAGTGAAGCTTCGGAAATAGGTCCCGGATTGGCAGCCAGAAGCCTTTGCAAAATGAGCTCCTCCCGGCCGGGAACAAACAGTTCCAAACCATTGGAAGCCTTCAGTCGCCCTACTCCCTGCGCCAGTTCCATGCGCCTGTTGAAAAGTCGAAGAAGCTCCAGGTCCACTTCATCGATGGCGTCTCTCAATGTTTTCAAATCTTCATGCATACTCATCTCGTTCCCAGGAGCAAATCCCATGGCTCCTCTGCCCCCCCTGTGAAAGGAGTCAGGTAAGGGAGCAATAACACCCTCATCCAAAGACGAGGGTGCTTGCGCACGGAAACTCCCTCATTCCAGGCCGGCACTGCGGAAGGAAGGATCTCCCATTGATGTGCACAGCCAACCGCAACCGCTCGTCTGAGCCGGCTGAAAAGAAAAAAGCCGCGGGCTGACGCCGCGGCTTTCGTTTGGCAAATTAACCAGGGAAATCACAGAGGCGTCAACCCGGTGAGTACACCCAGATAATAATAACAAAAATACCGGCAAAACATCCTGCAACGCGGTGCCACCTTCGATCTCCTGAAGCCATCGAGCGATCAATCTGATTGTGTTCCCATGGCGAGCGGAACTTGACACTGCAATGAGGCTTTCAGCCCTCACTGCAGTGATCTCATTGTACTGCAAGCATAAGAGGTCCTGGTAAAAAATGTCAAGACAATAGTACCACTGCTCGCCTTCCCAGGATGCGGCGACGGGCCGATCCTTGAACCAGGATGACGAACAGCGCCAGGGTTGTTATTTTAGAAGGGCGGGCCGTTGAGGGTCATGAGCCGAGGCGCACGCATTAATCAGCTCTGAAAGGGGGCAGCAGTATGGCAGCCGTAAAAGATTTTATCAAAGTATCCGACTCCATTTGGGAAATTCCAGCCACATACAAAGACGGCATGCAAGTACCCGCCAGGATTTATGCGACAGAGAAGCTCTTGCGGGAAATGGACGATGGAGTCATTGATCAGGTTACCAATGTTGCAACCCTGCCGGGTATTTTAAATTACGCCTATTGCATGCCGGACGGACATTGGGGGTATGGCTTCCCCATAGGCGGCGTTGCAGCGATGGATACCAGATCAGGAGTGATTTCACCCGGCGGCATCGGCTTTGACATCAATTGCGGTATGCGCCTGGTGCGAACCAATTTGACTCTGGAGGAAGTGCAGCCCCACCTGAGGCTTCTGGTTGACCGGTTGTTCGAGAGAGTGCCCGCCGGGGTGGGCAGCAGCGGCTTTGTGAAGCTCTCTCAGGGTGAGTTTCGTCGCGTTGTCGAACTCGGTGCGCGCTGGTGTATTGACAATGGCTATGGCTGGCCGGAAGACCTGGAGCGAACGGAAGAATACGGCTGTATTGATGGTGCGGATTCGTCCAAGATCAGCACAAAATCGGTAGAACGCGGATACAATCAGATTGGTACACTGGGTTCCGGAAATCATTATCTTGAAATCCAGGTGGTCAAACCCGAAAACGTTTATGATGCCGAACTGGCCGGTGCTTTCGGCATCACCAAGCCCAATCAAGTGGTTGTCATGTTTCACTGCGGCAGTCGTGGCTTTGGCCACCAGGTGGCGACCGAATACCTGCAGCTTTTCTTGAAGGTCATGGAGAAAAAATACGGAATCACGATCCTCGACCGCGAATTGGCTTGTGCACCCTTCAATTCTCAGGAAGGGCAGGATTACTTTGCGGCCATGAAATGCGCCATCAACATGTCGTTTGCCAACCGGCAAGTGATCTTGCACCGCATTCGTGAGGTGTTCTCCGATGTTTTTCACAAGGGCCCTGAGGAACTGGGCTTGCATCAGATTTACGACGTGGCGCACAACACGGCCAAATTGGAAACACACATGGTCCAGGGTAAAGAGCGCGAAGTACTGGTACACCGCAAAGGAGCGACCCGAGCCTTTGGCCCGGGCAACCCGGAACTTCCGCAAATATACCGAAAAACCGGGCAGCCGGTCATCCTTGGCGGCAGTATGGAAACAGGGTCGTACTTGCTGGTGGGAGTGGCGAGTGGAGCCCAGACGTTCTTCAGCACTGCTCATGGCAGTGGGCGGAGCATGAGTCGGCGACAGGCCAAAAAGAAGTTCCAGGGCAAAAAGCTGGTGCATGACATGGAGCAGCGCGGCATCTATGTACGCGGCGTTTCTTACGCAGGGCTGGCGGAAGAGGCGGGAGCAGCCTACAAGAATATCGATGACGTTGTCGCCGCCACGGAACAGGCGGGGATCAGCAAAGCGGTGGTGCGGTTTATTCCCATTGGCAATGTGAAAGGGTAGTCGTCCGGGAGACGGTGAGGTTTGTCATGCCCTATGAATATCTGGATGAGATCGCCACAGCCGACGCCGCTTTCAAAGCCTCGGGCGATACCCTCGAAGAGATGTTTATCGCAGCCTGCGACGCCACCATGAACGTGATGGTGGGGGATTTGGAGACCATCGCTCATGAGCAGCAAAGAAGCATAAGTGTTTCTTCTGACGCGATCGATATGCTGCTTTTCGAATTGCTGCAGGAGCTCATTTACTATAAAGACGCCGAGAAACTTCTGCTGCGCGTCTGCCGGCTCAGCATCAGCCGACAGGACGAGGCGTTCATTTTGCAAGCAGATGCCCATGGCGAAGAGTTGAACATGCACAAACACGATCTGGTGGTGGATGTCAAAGCGGTTACTCTACACCGTTTCCGAGTGGAACAAACGCCGGAGGGATGGGAAGCCACAGTGATCGTGGACATCTGACGGCTAACGGGAGACTTCCAGAGTTTTGCCTTCGAGCAGGTCCGGCGCTGCCTTGCGGGTCAGATCGTACCAGCTTTCATTAGCGTCTGCCACGGCAAATTGACAGGTGGCCCTGATGTTGGCGCAATAGATTTCATTAGCCAGGGCTGCGGCATTCATTGCTGCTCCCCCAGAATCTGCCGGTTGAAAACGGACCGGGAATTTCAGCAGTTCCCCACCGGCTTTCAAAACTCATAGCGAGCCGCCGCGAAAAAGCTGATGCCGGGAGCCGGGATTTCTTCTCCGGCGACCAGATCTCCCACGCTAAAGACGGCTTCGCGGGTTAGATGCTCGCTGTATTCGGTATTGAACAGGTTATCGATACCCGCAATCAATTTTAATCCCTTGACCGGTTTTAACCCGCCGTAGAGATGAAAAACTGCAAAGGCGGCCGTTTCATCCTCTGGAAAACTCTCATCCACGTAGTGCTGGCTCGCCGCAAAGCGTCCTCCAAACTCAACCCACCAGGGAACTTTCTTGCCATACTCGGCGCGTACCGCCGCTCTCACTTCAAGCGGAGGGATTTCTGGAAGATCTTTGCCTTCAGTTGTGTTTCTACCTCTCACATAAGCAAGGCTGACCGGCAGGCTCCAGTGCTTGAAAGCTCGCAGGATAACAGCCAGCTCGCCGCCATAGAGTTGCGCATCGACGTTCTTGAAACCGCGCACCGGCAGGTTGCCAAGCGTGCCGATTTGGGTCGGCAGGATGTAGTCACTGACCCAGTCGTAGAAGAGTGACAACTGAAAAAGCCCCCAAGGCTTTGCCCAATTGACTCCCCAGTCCAGTTCGTACTTGATTTCCGGATCAAGGGTGGGGTTGCCGAGTGTGTAACCGCCCGGCGCCGGCGAAAACGCGTAATATCGCTCCGTTGAATTGGCAGGCCTGGAGATCACTCCACCCCCGACAAACACAGTGAGCTCTTCTATCATTTGCCATTCCAGCAACAGGTTTCCGGAGCCCAGCAGCTCGCTGCGGTCGACATCGGCCGCAGCGGGTCCATAATACTTGACGAACTGTTCACGGATGGTTGAGGCAGTGGTGCCAGCCATAATGGTATCGTCGACGGCATTGGCTTCGCTGCGGGCGCCGTCAATTCGACCTCCTGCGCGCAGATGCCAGTCGTTTGCCAGATCGATGTGCAATTCAGAAAATCCTCCCATATTCCACTGGGTAATATCAGGCCAGATGTGGTCAATGAAGGTCTTCCCACTGGCTACGACAAATCGATTGCGCATGCCGTCGCGCTCCAGGTTGTAGTAGTCGAGACCGGTGGTTAGAAGAATGGACGGCGTGAGTCTCCAGTCCTGAAGGGTGCGGCCGGCATACGAATCGGAACTGGTGGTGGCCACTGCTTCCAAGGTGCTTCGATTCGGCTTATTACGGTTGCTCATCCGATGATCGAGCAAAGAAAACCCGCCGTCCACCTGCAACCTCTCGAGGGTTTTGCCGGCAAAGTCCATCCGGTAGGTGGTGTTATAAATCCATGTGGTGGTCTTTTCACTGTCCATGGGAACAGAAGGAAATTCGATGCCGTTATCGCGTACAAAAATTATCCCATTGGACCAGCGATGATCATCCCTTGGCTTGAATCCCAGAGAAACCGCACCACCCACTTCTTCCTGGTCTGCAGGAACAGTTTTTCCGTCGGCCGATTCATAGTCTCCATAATCGATACCGTTAACGGTCCCGTAGACATCTACCCACTTGTTCCCCCCCTTGAACCCCGCACTTCCCAAAAAGCCATTGCGGGCGCCATTGTAGGTGGAGGTAACCCAGCCTCCCAATTGCGGCGGTGCCTCCGGGCTGCGCTTGTAATCCGTGGAAACCATCACCCGCCCAGCCGTTCCTCCCGGTCCAAGCGTGACGGAGGGAATCCCTTTGATGACTTCAGCATCCTGGAAATTTTCCGGTTGCAGATAGGTCACCGGAGGGTCCATCCGGGCGGGGCAGCCGCCATAAATGGGAACAAAACCGACCTGCGTTTGCACTCTTTCCCAGCCCAGTCCACGGATGACGGGTTCGGTAGCACTCGCTCCCCGCCGCACGGCGCTCACCCCGGGCACCGCTTCAAGCACCTCTCCCATATTGACGTATGTTCCAAAATCCAAAGCGTTCTTGGTGATCTTCTCCTTCAGGGGTTCCTCAATTGGGGGTGCAGTGATGACGATTTCTTTGAATATCATCTCTTTCAACGCCTCCTGACTGTGCTGCCCATAGACCGCCGATGCCGGAATAAGGATGAAAACCCAGAGTACCATCCAAGCCCTTGTCATTTGTTAATCCTCCTGTGGTGGACGAGTAGGTGTTCCGGGGGAGAGTAATGGAGGTTTAGCTATGATTCTATGCTGGAAAGCCTGATTCGGAAGCGGGCAATGCCCGAAAAATTCTTTCGTATTCCCTGACGCAATCGTTCACCGCGGAGATCTCAGAGGACGCAGAAAAGCATGCGTATGCTCGGAGTAAACTGCTGTTTCCTGAAACGAAATTGAGCAGGCGACGGTGCTCTCATTGAGCGTGCATTTTTCTCAATTTGCGCTTATTGCGAATCATCTTGGAATCGGCGTACATGTCTTCGTAGGTAGCTTTCAGCGCTTCATCAAAAGTGACCAGACTGCCACCGTTTCTATGCATAAACCGGCGCGCGTGCCGTTCCTTTGCAAAGCACCACTTGGCTCTCTTGGTCATCACGCCGTGAAGGGTTCCGCCAAGAATCCAGTAGGCAGTCTCTGCTTCGATGAGTTGTTTGGTATTGTAGTCCGCTGCCAGTATGGATTGGGGCGTTTTGTCTATGTTTAGCGCCAGGTCGACGGCCACGCAGTGCAGGCTGCATGCGCCAAACTCGGTGCCGTCTTTATAGATAACCAGCATTCTGCTGTGAGCGTACTGCTGGCGGTCCATGTTGCAATACTTGCATGTCCCGTGTTGTTGAATGTCCGTGAAATCCTGTGCAAAAGCCGACACTGCAGCAAGCACCAGGAATATGCATGGCAGGCCATATGATTTCTTCATTAACATCTTTTTCTTGTCGTTCACGGATTGGTCCTTTTGGTCCTTGGAGGTAGTTTGTTTTCGGCCGTTCTTGTGGAATTGAGATATATTGCCAATCATCGTGTTGCGTTCTTGCATGAAACATTTTTCATTTTAACACACAAAATTGAATGGAAACATTTGCTAAAATGACCTATTGCAGTTTTTGGGCAGAGGCTACGATGGCGAGAGCGGAAATCCGGGGATGGGTCGGCATTGTGAGTAGTTTTGTTCGGTGCCTTTGGGCGCTCTTCGTTGGGCTGACAGGAGCCGTAACGGCAGGGGCACGGCATTCCCCATGAAAAAGTTGCCGTTGACAAGCCTTCGCTCGCGTTTGGCGTCGCTCATTTTACTGACCCTGCTCCCGCTGCTTGGTCTGACGATCTATACCTACCTGTCGGAGAAGAATCAGGTGGTTGCCCACATCCGGCAGGATGTCTTGCGCATCGCCCAGTTTGCTGCGAGGGACCAGGAACAGCTCATTGAAAGAACAAGACAGCTGCTTCTTGCCCTCTCCAAGTTGCCCGAGATCGTCGGCACGGACAGCACAGCCTGCCGCAATATGTTATCCGATATCCTGGAAGAATACCCACGTTACACGAACCTTGGCGTCATCAGACCGGATGGGCAATTGTTCTGCAGTGCTGACGGACGGCCTCGTGAGGCCAGTCTGGTGGACCAATCCTGGTTTCGGCACAGCCTCAAGACCAAAGACTTTGCCCTCGGTCCCACGCCGGAAGAAGGGACGTTCGATATCTGTTATCCAACGGTCGATGATGCCGGCCATATCCAGGCTGTATTGTTTGCAGCAGTGGCCATGGATCAGCTCCATCAGTTCAGCTATCAGGTGCGGTTACCGGCGCATGCAGAGTTTCTCATGATTTCCCGAAACGGCACTGTTTTGGCGCATTTTCCCGAGCATGACCGGTGGGCAGGCAGATCGGCGGGCGATACAGCTATCATAGAGCAGATACTGGCCAAAGGCCAGGACACGGCCGAGCTTCCCGGACTGGATGGGGTGACCCGTCTTTACGCCTTCACTCCACTCTCCACCGTTGTAGACACGGGGTTCTATGTGGGTGTTGGGATTCCCCAAAGGGTTGTCTACAGCGAGGCCCAAAAAGTGCTTTTGCAGCACTTTGCGGGGCTGGGCTTAGTCATAATGGCAGCGCTCTTGGCAGTCTGGTTTGGCAGTGAAGTGCTCATCCTCAAGAGGGTGAGAGCCATGGCCGGAGCGGTTGAGCGCCTGTCGGCGGGCGATATGACGGCGCGCAGCGGGCTGCCGTACGGGGCGGGCGAATTGGATGGTTTAGCGCGTGCTTTTGACGAAATGGCTGCCGCTTTGGAGAGGCGCGCTTTCGAGTTGCGCGCCGCAGAAGGCAAATACCGCACACTGGTTGAGCAAATACCGGCCATAACCTATGCAGCCAACCCGGATCAATTGCGAACCACCTTCTATATCAGCCCGCAGGTGATTGAAATATTGGGCTTCTCGCCGGAAGAATGGATGGCGGACCCCGGTCTCTGGATGAGGCAAATTCATGCGGAGGACCTGCAATCGGTAAAAAGAATGCTTGACGATTGTTGTGCGGTCCTGCCAGGAGCGAATTTCCGCTGTGAATACCGCATTTTTTCCAAGGCCGGCCGGCAGTTGTGGCTCACCGATGAAGCAGTATGCGTGCGATCCGAGAGGGACAACGGTTATTATCTGCAGGGTATCATGATCGACATTAGTGAGCGGAAAACAGCTCAGGAACAGCTTATGAGCTATCAGCGGCAATTGCGTTCCCTGGCTTCCCAACTGCTGCTGGCGGAAGAGCGCGAGCGGCGCAGGATTGCTGCGGACCTGCACGATCACGTTGGGCAGGCTCTCGCCATATCCAGAATTAAATTGGGTATGCTCAAGGAAGCATCTCCATCGGAAGAGTATGCGACCAGGGTGGATGAAGTTCGCAAGCTCGTTGGCCAGGCGATTAAAGATACCCGCTCATTGATATTTAAAATCAGTTCCCCCATACTTTACGAGCTCGGTTTGGAAGCGGCTCTGGAATGGTTGGCGGAAGAAACCCAGAAAAAGCATGATATTCTGGTCAAATATTGGGATGATGGCAGTGCCAAGCAGCTGCAAGACGATGTCAGGGTTCTCTTGTTTCAGGCGGTGAACGAGTTGCTGGTCAACGTGGTGAAACATTCTCGTGCCCGCACGGTGGAGCTGTCCACTCGAAAGACCGGCGAACGCATTGTGGTGAATGTCGAGGACGACGGTATCGGTTTTGATTTGGCAGAGGTAGCCGCCCGCCGAAGCGCCAGCGATGGATTCGGTTTGTTCAGCATTCGCGAAAGGTTAAGTCACATTGGCGGTGATCTGGAAATCCATTCTGAGCCGGGGGGTGGAACTCGAGTGACCTTGGTGGCCAGGTTGTCCAAATTACCAGGACCGATCAATGAAGACCGGAATATGCCAGTGAGGGATGAGAAATGAGTGTCAGACTGCTGATCGCAGACGATCACAATATCGTCAGGGATGGGTTGCGCGCCTTGCTGGAGACGCAACAGAATTTGCAGGTCATAGCGGAGGCCGAGAACGGGCGCAAAGCGGTGCGTTTGGTTCGCGAGCTGTCCCCCGATGTGGTCATCATCGATGTCGGAATGCCCGGTCTAAACGGCATTGACGCCACCCGACAAATTGTTGCCGAAGCAAATGAGACCAAAGTGATTGCCTTGTCCATGCATTCCGATAGACGTTTTGTGGCTCAGATGTTCAAAGCCGGTGCAGCGGCGTATCTGCTGAAAGACTGTGCCTTTGAAGAACTTGTGCAGGCGGTCGATGTTGTCGTGGCCGGGCAAATCTATCTGAGCCCGGAGATTGCCGGAGCCGTGATCGAGGATTATGTGAGGCATATTTCCAGGACGGATTCTTCCGGGTTCAGCGTACTGACCGCCCGGGAACGCGAGGTCCTGCAGCTGCTGGCGGAGGGCAAGGCGACAAAGGAAATTGCTGCCGAGCTGTTTGTGAGTGTCAAGACCATTGAGACTCATCGGCAGCAGATCATGCACAAGCTGAAAGTCGGCAGTCTGGCGGACCTCATCAAATACGCCATTAGAGAGGGGATTACCTTTCTTGATGCTTGATAGTCGGCAATCCCTCCAATGCGGATAACGCAGGCAAACTCATGTCCTTGACGCCGGCAAGACGACATTCGTCCAACACCTGTATTACGGTACCCGTCGGGGTGTTGGTCGGAACGCTTATTAAGCCGCCTGTGTGCGGCCTGCTCTCTGTCGCTTCAAGAGGATGACTCCCCACAGGATTGATCGGTCATTTGCAGACGGGAGATGTCGTATCCTTTGGCGGCTGCGATCGCCAGCAGCTGCTGATAGATCCGGCCATCCAGGTGCGGAGTTCTGGACAGGATCCACAGGTATTTCTTTTGGGGATGGCCAACCATGGCGTATCGATAGCCTGTGTCCAAAGCGATCACCCAGTAGTCGCCCTGGAAAGGCCACTGAAACTGTACCTTGAATCGTGAATTGCTGCTGCCCGCCACAGCCCGGGCTTTACCGACGGCAACGGTCGGCTCTCCATCGGGTGACCCCTTGCGGCACGAGTTGACGACTTCAACAAAACCTTCCTTGAGCGTATATTTGGCGGTTGTGCAGTGGCAATTCCTTTGAAACCAGCTGGGAAACGAGGCGATTTCATACCACTTGCCGCAATACTTCTCCAGATCGACGGAGTCGACCGAGTGGTCCGCATATTCGCGCTGCCCAAAAAGCACGCAGCCGCCTATGAACAGGGATAAAATGGCCACCACCAGAGCAATCATGAGCTTATCTTTCATGGAATCATCCGCTCGCCAACAGTTTCATTGATGGTGATCAGTCTGCTCCCTCGCTTCCTTATCCGGGTCCGACAGTAAGAAAACATCGCCGCTTGCCATGGATCTCTCCACCACCGGCGGGATGGGAAAATAGTTGTGGATACTGACCACGGCCACTTTGGATTTTTTCACAGGAGGTGGAACCACCCAGCATCATGCTCACCTTTCTTGTAAGGTTTTTTCTCTCAAAAGAAAATCATTGCCCCATTTGAGTGATTGGGGGAAACGTTACGGGCAGTTCCAGCTCCTTGCCATTCCGTTCGATGCGCAGCCGATACTCGGTCTTTCTTTCCTGGGCAACGGCTCCGTGGATATCCTCCACGCTGTTGATGCTGCTGCCGTCGATGGCACGCAGGACGTCGCCCTTTTTTAGTCCTGCTCGGGCAGCCGCGCTGCCGGGGAGCACCTGCATCACAGAGAGCCCGTTGTCACCCGCCGAGGTATTCAACATGACCCCAAGCATGCGGGGATGTTTAAATTCTGTGGATTTCCCCGTCACCCACAGATAGTCGGCCAGGCCGGGGTCAATGGTGCGATGCGGGTGATCCGATGGGATGGGCACCACTGTTTTGTAAGGTTGCCCGATTCGTTCGAAAGTCCTTTGAGGCACGCCAAATTGATGGACGATATGCCCTTTCCCCACCAGTACGACGATTTGGTCGGAGCTCTGTAAGCTTTTCAGGGTTGCGGCTAATGTCTCTGCCATGGTTTCTTCCCATGCCAGTTGAGCCTGATAATAGGAATCGAAACCTTTGATGTTGTGCTTCAGGTGCTGCTCATATTCCTCCCTGATGTAGGCACGATGACCAGCATCGGCAAAGTTCATGTGGGTCGCAATTTGCTGCCGTTCTTCGACGGAAAGAGATGATATGCCGGTGCGAGCAATTTTTCGAACGACGTTCGGTGGTGCGTTGAGTCCCACCAATTTCAGCTGCCGTTCCCGCGCCCAGCTCAGGATGCCTCGATAGAGCTGGAAGGGATAGCCCCAAACTGCATTCCATCCAACGTCCTTCAGAAATTGTTTTTCTTCCATGGCACCTTCAGAATATCCATCCAGAACGGGCTGCACAGCTCGTGGGAACATCTCCAGTGCTACGATCAGATGAGGGTTCCTGGCATATAAGCCGGCAAGAATTTTCCTTTGAATCTGATGGTCTTCGATGCTGGTGTGGGTTTCTCCGAGATAGATCACGGTTGCCTTGGACAGGTCGTCGATGAGGGTTTCGAATGAAATCACTGTGCCTCTGCGCGTATCGACTATGTCTCCAGTCTGCAGGGCCTGCGTGGACCCCTCGATGGTGAGAGGAGGGATCGTCGTTTTTATGGTTGCACATCCTGCGGCGATGGCAAGAACCAAAAAAAGAACGGCACTTAAGTGTATATGCATTTTTTTCATAAAGGTTTCCTCTATGGGTTATGTTGGCAGGCAAGCCACCATTTGGAAACAAGGCTGAGCTTTTTCAGTAACCGTCGGTCGGCCATTTTTTCTCCGCCAATATCCCTATTAATTTCTTGTTGGCTGCCGGGAAGGGGAATTGCTCCAGTTGGTTTCGGGTCACCCAGCGCGCCTCCGATGCCGCATTCAGTGTAGGCCTTTGAGCCGGTTCCAGCAACCGGCAAAAAAAGGCATGCAGGGTCACGCGAAAGCTGGTGTAGGCGTGGCGGATGGTGATGATCCTGGTTGTACATGTGACCTTCAAACCCAGTTCCTCAAAAAATTCTCTTTCGAGGGCCTCTTCAGGCCTTTCACCCCTATTGAGCCTGCCTCCGGGAAATTCCCATAAGCCGGCCATCAGCCCATTGGTCGGACGTTTCTGGATAAGCACCTTACCCTTTTGGATAAGCACGCCTATGGCGGCTTCAATGGCTTTGATCCTTTTGGTTTGGCGAGCAACGGGTCGTTCATTGGCCACACCCCATTTGAAGCCTTGACAAAATTCGTCAATGGGGCATCCACCGCAGAGCGGTTTCTTGGGAACGCAAACCAGTGCACCCAGTTCCATAAGAGCCTGGTTGAAGCGTCTTGCCCGTCCCACGGGGATCCATTGTGCTGCCGTCGTCCAGATGAATTTCTGGTTTGATGCATCCTTTACGGGTGTGGCAATGTTGAAGAGGCGTGCAAAAACCCGCTCAATGTTTCCATCTACGGCTGGAAAGCTTTCATTATAGGCCAGGCTCATGATGGCGCCGGCTGTGTAGCGGCCGATTCCCGGAAGGCTTAGGATTTTGGGGAACTCTCTGGGGAAGTTGCCGCCAAAATACTCCAGTAAAATCTTAGCGGTTTTATGAATGTTGTGGACTCTCGAATAGTATCCCAGGCCTTCCCAGTATTTGAGCAGTTCATCCTCGAAGGCAACGGCTACCGATGGGATGTTTTCAAAACGTTCCATCCAGCGTTGATAGTAGGGCAGGACGGTTTTCACCTGGGTTTGCTGCAGCATTACTTCAGAAATCCAGACTTCGTATGGCGGGTATGCCTTCCGCCAGGGAAGATCTCTCTGGTTTGCTCCAAACCAGCGTAGCAATCGTTCTCTTAGCTCATCCTGTGGGCCTGCTTGATCCGCTTCCATTGACAATTCATCATCCTCCGCAAGGTCCTGTTGTTACAATCTAATTCTCAATATTTTAAATGCAGTATCAAGAATCAATGAATGGATCTTAACCGCCCAGCGCTGTCAAACCAAGTATCCAGTTGATCTAACCGACCGAGTTCAACTACACTAGGCCACTCATGAACAGACACTGGGAGGCTGACTGAGCATCGGCCACGTGCCCCGTTCGCCCTGTCGGCGAAATGCCGCCAAGGCGGCAGGCATCCAGCCGGAATACCGCTGTTTGGATTGCGCTGTCGGTCGCGAACGGGGATTGGTCGGAATGGTGGACCGAACACCTGCTCGGACAAGCTCCCGGGCTTTGACTTAATTTCAGAGGAGTGTTGCATGCAAGGATTTTTCCAGCCGTCTTCAGTGGTTCTCATCGGCGTGTCCCGGAAAACGGGTACGGGTGCGTACAACAATCTCGAGATGATGCTGAAATATGGATATCAGGGACGCGTCGCCCTGGTCCATCCCAAAGTCCCGGAGATTCTCGGGCACCACTGTTACCCCAATGTAGCGGCGTTACCGGAAGTTCCCGACCTGGCCGTCATATCGCTGGGGCGCGAGCGCGTTCTGCAAAGTTTCCAGGAGTGCGTCAACAAGGGCATCAGACGAGTTATTGTCATCAGCCAGGGGTTTGCGGATGCCGACGAGAGAGGACGGGAACTGCAGGAAGAATTGACTGGGCTGGCGAAAAAAAGCGGAACCAGGGTGATGGGACCCAACACCATGGGAGTGCTCAACGCCTTTACCGGCTTCAGCACGGCCTTTGTGGACATAGCCAAAGACCCTGCGCCGCCGCCTCTGACCATTGTGGTCCAGTCGGGAGTCTTTCAGGTTGGATTGGAATCCTTCACCGGCCGACTCGGTAAGGCCATCGACATCGGCAATGCGTGTGATTTGGATTTTGTCGATGCCCTCGAGTATCTCGAACACGATCCGCAAACCAAAATCATCGCCATACACATGGAAGGCATGCAGCGTGGTCGAGAATTTGTCAGGGTCGCGTCGCGGGTTGCCCGCAGCAAGCCCATCATTGTCCTCAAAACCGGGAGGAGCGTGGCTGGCGCTCGAGCTGCGCTATCCCATACCGGGTCGCTGGTGGGTGAAGACGCGGTGTTCGATGTGGCCTTCGCCAGGGCCGGCCTGATACGGGTGCGCAACATGATCGAATTGCACGCGGTCGCTCGCGCCTTTCTCCACTTTGAGCGGCTGCAGGGGTCGAAGCTGGGAGTGGTGACGGCTACCGGGGCCTGCGGGATCATGACCGCCGATGCGTGTGAGGATTATGGGCTGGAGCTGGCGCCGTTCCCTGAGGAGTTGCGTGGTCGACTGGAGATCGCTCATATCGCCTGGCACCGTCTGCATAATCCGGTGGATGTCTGGCCGCTCGGCATGGTGGGTGGATCATTCACCAATGTTTTCAAGCGTGCCGCCTGCGGTCTGCTGGAAGACGACAACGTGGATGCGGTATTGGGGATTGCCCCGGCAATGGCTTCCCCACTGCATGCGGACCTGGATATGGCGAGCGCCCTGCAGGAAATCCAGGAGGCCAACGTACGTCACAAGCCCGTGGCACTTTGGCTGTATGGGGGGGACCAGCCGGGCCGCTGTCGATCTATTGATGCCATCCCCGATGTGGCCTGCTTTGACAGCATCGATGAGGCCGTTATGGGATTGGCTGCTGTCTACCGCTATACCAGGTATCGGAGAGAAAGCGAAGCGACGCCTTTTTCTCAACCCGAATCGACTCAAGGGGCGCCATCACGAGCCCGGCTGCCGAGCGGTTTATTGGTGGGACAAGAAGCCTTCGAGGTACTCAAGGAATACCGTATTCCAGTGGCTCCGGGAGAGATGGCTACAAGCCCTGAAGAAGCGGTTTCCACGGCGACAAGAGTCGGCTATCCGGTGGTGCTTAAAATTATCTCTGCCGAGTGGTTGCACAAATCCGACCTAGGGGGAATAAGGTTGAATGTCAACGATGAGTCCCAGCTCCTCGAGTCGTATGGCGAGCTCCGGCGGCTTTTTGCCGCAGCCTCTCCCCGGGCGGCTCTCGATGGGATCCTGGTGCAACGCCAGGTGAAGGGAACGGAGCTCCTTCTTGGCATCAAGCGGGATCCTCAATTTGGATCGATTTTTGTAACGGGGATGGGGGGTATTTATACCGAAGTATTTCGAGATATTTCCCGGGGCCTGGTGCCGATCGGTTCCAAGGAGGCGGAGCAAATGCTGCAAGCGTTGCAGATTTATCCGATTCTTGCAGGGATTCGAGGTCAGCAGGGGATCGATTTTGCCGCACTGATCGACACCATGTTGGCGTTATCCAGGCTGGCTGTGGATTATCCCGAGATCGTCGAACTGGACTTGAATCCTGTCGTGGCAAGCACTGAGGGGTGTTACAGTGTTGATTGCCGAATTGTTGTGGAGTGAGCCCAATGAATATGGCAAAGTGCCTGATGGGGCTGGTTCTGTTTTTTGTTTGGTGGATGAGTGCTTTTCCCGTCTGTGCCGATGAGAGATTAAAGGTGACTGTGAGCATCGTTCCGCAGCGGTATTTCCTGGAAAAGATCGGAGGCGATCGGCTCGACATTACCGTTATGATCCCCCCTGGATCCAGTCCCCACAGCTATGAACCCAGGCCGCAACAGATGGTCGATCTCTCAAGTTCCAAGGCCTATTTTGCCATCGGAGTTCCATTTGAAGAGGTATGGCTCACCAAATTTGCGGCGATGAATCAGCAGATGCTCGTGGTACACACACAGGCGGGAATTGAGAGGCTTGCGATGCAAGCGCATACCGAGCCCGGGGAGGTGGATGAAGAGCACACCGTGGTGCCGCATGCACACACCAGCCGCACGGGTTGTTCCGGCGATGACCCGCATATCTGGCTTTCACCGCCGCTGGTGATGCTGCAAGCGCGCAATATCCTCACCGGCCTGCTGCGAGTGGATCCCGACCACAGGGCGGTTTACGATTCCAATTACCGCGATTTTATAATGCAGTTGGTCAAGCTGGACCAAAAGATCAGAAATCTGATGCAGGATGTTGGACGGCAGCGAAAATTTATGATCTTCCATCCGGCCTGGGGCTATTTTGCCGAGGCCTATGGGTTGGAGCAAATTCCGGTGGAGATCGAAGGGAAAGAACCCAAGGCCAAGGGTTTGCGGCAGCTCATAGCGTTTGCCCGCAAGAGCGGTGTGAAAACATTGTTTGTCCAACCGCAATTCTCTTCAAGAACCGCTCAGACCATAGCCGCTGAAATAGGATGCAGGATAGTCTCTGCCGATCCCCTGGCATCCGATTGGCAGGAGAATTTGCTGAAAGTGGCAGGTGAGATCGCTGCTGAAGCAAAATAGGGGAAGCTATGCACACCTGGGCGGTGGAAATCCAAGACCTGTGGTTTTCTTACAACGATCATCAAGTGCTCCAAGAAGTCAATCTCAACATCGCGGAGAAGGCATTCCTGGCCATCCTTGGCCCTAACGGCAGTGGCAAGACAACACTTTTGAAGCTCATGCTCGGAGTGCTCAAACCGGACAGGGGCTGGGTAAGAATTTTCGGGCAAGAACCACACAAGGTGGTGCACAAAATAGGTTATGTCCCCCAGGATACCAATATCAATAAGAGTTTTCCCATTTCGGTCTTCGACGCCACGCTCATGGGGCGGTTGGGCCATGCCAAGCGTGCCCGCCGCTATTCCGCTCATGATCGGGCTATGGCCCAGAAAGCTTTGGAAACAGTGGGCATGTGGGAACAGCGGAAGCGCCACATCGGGAAATTGTCGGGTGGACAGCGCCAACGTGTCTTTATTGCACGAGCGTTGGCTGGAGATCCCGACATCTTGTTCATGGATGAACCGACGGCAAGTGTAGACCGGGAGTTTCAAACGGAGTTGTATGAGTTTTTGCGGAAGCTCAATGAAAGCGTGACAATCCTGGTCGTCAGCCACGACCTGAGTGTTCTGTCGTCCTATATCAAATCGGTGGCCTGTGTGAATCAAAAATTATTTTATCATGATGCTGCCGAAATCACATCGGAAATGCTCGACATGGCCTACCATTGTCCGGTGGAGCTTGTCGCTCACGGATTACCGCATCGTGTATTGCGCGACCACGAGGACGATTAGATCATGATCGAAGTTCTGCAGTTTGAATTCATGCGCAACGCTCTGTATGCCGGACTGCTCGCCAGCGTCGCGTGCGGCATCATCGGTACGCTGGTGGTGGTCAATCGCATTGTTTTTATTTCCGGAGGAATAGCCCACGCGGCTTACGGGGGGGTCGGCATTGCATTCTATTTCGGGCTTGCACCGTTGGTCGGGATAGGTGGATTTTCTCTGGTCATAGCGGCCATCATGGCGGCGGTTACTGTGAACAGCAGGCATCGCTCGGACACTGTCATCGGAGCGCTGTGGGCATTTGGAATGGCGCTAGGCGTGCTGCTTATCGATATCACGCCAGGATACAACGTGGATCTCATGAGTTACCTTTTCGGGAGTATTTTAACCGTGTCGAAATCGGATCTCTTGCTCATGCTGATTTTGGATTTGGTGATTCTGGCAGCGGTGATTCTCTTTTACAAGGACTTCCTGGCCATATCTTTCGACGAAGAATTCGCTACGGCCATGGGGGTGCCGGCCAAGGTGCTGCATTTCGCACTGCTGGCGATGATTGCTCTGGTTGTGGTGATGATCGTGCGGGTGGTGGGTTTGATCCTGGTGATTGCATTGCTTTCTATCCCTGCCTACATTTCCGAAAAATACAGCGAATCAATGCGTAGCATGATGATCCTTTCCATTATGTTCAGTTGTCTATTTGTTATGATGGGCCTGTGGCTCGCATATTCATTCAACATCACTTCCGGGGCTACCATCATCATGGTGGCTGCGGCTTTCTTCTTCATCCACCCTCTATTCGCGCGTTTGGCCGATAAAAAGCAATAGTATCAGGAAGTTAATCGGTTTTGCCGGGCCCTGAAGTAAGATTTAGCTTGAAGCGAAAAAAAACAGGGTTATTATACAGGCTGTTTTATTAATGGGTTGACGAAGGACCGTTTCGTTGTGTTATAGGGGCGTTGTTATTCTTATATTATTTGAGAAATTGCTGCAAATGATGTAGGCTGCCATTGTTGTGGTGATGGCACCGATGCAATATAAAAGGGGCTTTGTTTGCATTGGTGGACCCGTGGAGCGGGAACAGTCACTGAGTAACTATCTCAAAATGCATGAATGTTGTAGTGAGTCATTCCGGTAGAAGACGGAGTCCGAAATTTATTGAATTCCTGGATCCGGGGTTCCTCTCTCGAAGCATGTGAGGGGCAATCCGCACCGGAGCGACGGTAGAGAGGGATTTTGAGATAATTTTTTATGATCTTCCGTTGCGACAGACACGAGTTGGAGCGGCGAGGAGGAAAAAACTGAGTCAGGGTGACGGAATGATTTCAGGGACAGGGAAGCGAGGAAGCCAGGCTGTTTTTCTCGATGAGGCAGAGAAGCGAGAAAACGCCGGAGCGCTCCGCGGCAGTCCGAATTATGTTCCGCTGAGTCATGCTTCGGCACTTGCCGAGGAAGAGTATACAGGCCGGCAGAGAAGTCTGGATGGCGATGGGGGTGGCCGACTGAGCACCACCCAAAGTGTTTGGATTCATAAGATCGAAAGGGCCATTGAGTCATGCTGCCGGCATTTTCTGGAGAGCCAGCACGAGGAAGGTTATTGGTGTGCCGAGCTCGAATCCAACGTCACCATCACCAGCGAATATATCATGCTGCTGCATCTTTTGGGAATCGTCGATTCCGAGATGCAGGAGAGTGCCGTACGGTATCTTTATAATGAGCAATTGACGAACGGAGCCTGGGGTCTGTACTACGGGGATGAAGGCAATTTGAGCATCACCGTGGAGGCGTACTTCGCATTAAAACTGGCGGGGGAAGATCCCGCCGACGCCCGCCTTCGCAAGGCCAGGGACTTTATTCTGCGACAAGGGGGGGTGGAATCGTCGCGCGTCTTCACTAAGGTGTGGCTGGCTTTGTTCGGGCAGTACGACTGGGACGAGATCCCGACGATGCCGGTAGAGCTGGTGCTTTTGCCGGAGCATTTTTATTTCAATATTTATGAATTCAGCATGTGGGCGCGGGGTACGGCGGTCCCCTTATCCATTGTCATGGCGTTGCGACCGCAATTTGATCTCCCTGCGGAAAAAACGATCCCCGAGCTTTTCGTGGGTGGCAAGCCCTCCCTGTTTCCTCCTACCACCACCATCACCTACACCCACAAAATATTCTCTCTTCTGGACCGTTTGGCAAAATTGTATGAAAAATACCCCCTTCGTTCGCTCCGCGAGCGAGCCATTCGGGCGGCAGAAGCGTGGACCTTGGAGCGTCAGGAGGAGAGCGGTGATTGGGGGGGAATCCAACCGCCGATGGTGTACTCAGTGCTGGCCTTTTACTACCTGGGGTATCCGTTAGACCACCCGGCCATAGGCAAGGGATTGAAGGCCCTCAAGAATTTTTGCCTGGAAGATGAGCGCGGTTTGCGCATGCAGTCGTGTGTGTCGCCCGTGTGGGACACGGCGCTTACTGCCCTGGCCATGCTGGATGCAGGGGTGCCTGCAGATCATCCGAGCCTGCAAAAGGTTGCCCGCTGGCTGGTCAAGAATCAGATCAAATCGGGAGGGGACTGGCAGGTAAAAAGCTGTTGCCCTCCCGGCGGGTGGGCCTTTGAATTTGTCAACACCAACTACCCGGATGTGGATGATTCGGCTGTCATTCTCTACACTTTGCATCGGCTGGACGATAGCAGGTGTGACGGGTTGGAGTGCTCCAGAGATTGCGGCATGCAATGGTGTTTGAGCATGCAGAGCAGCTGTGGAGGATGGGCGGCTTTCGATCGAGACAATACCATGATGATCTTGAATCGCATACCCTTTGCCGATCAGGAAGCCATGGTGGATTACCCCACCGCCGATGTAACGGGACGCATGCTTGAAGCAATGGGCTTTTACGGCTATGAAAAAACTCACCCGCAGGCCCAAGCGGCGCTCCGCTTTGTGCGCGGTTTGCAGGAAGAGGACGGCTGCTGGTGGGGACGCTGGGGGGTCAACTACATCTACGGGACCTGGAGTGTTCTGCGCGGATTGATCTCGATTGGGGAAGATCCCAGTGCCCCGTATATTCAGAGGGCCTTACAATGGCTGAAAGACCGCCAGAATCCCGATGGAGGCTGGGGCGAAACTTGCGAGACGTATGCCAGGCCGGAGCTCAGAGGGCAGGGGCACAGCACCGCGTCTCAAACCGCATGGGCCGTCATGGGGCTGTTGGCGGGAGGAGAAGGGGAGAGTCCTGCGGTGCAGCGCGGAATCCAGTATTTACTGCGGACCCAGAAGGCGGATGGAACCTGGGACGAACCCTATTTTACCGGAACCGGCTTTCCCAACCACTTCTACATCCGCTACCATAACTACCGCAATTGTTTTCCCTTGATGGCCCTCGGCCAGTATTTGCGAACCCTGCGCGGCACCTACAGGATAGGTGCGCGCTAACCGCAAATTCCCTCGCGGCAAATCACAGCTTATCCGTCTCTTTTGCGTCGAAGGTGAAGGTATGCTCAGGACCAGGAAAAGCTCCCGTCTCCACTTCCTGACGATAGCATGTCAGCGCTTCCTCGATTGTTGCGCTCAGCCGTGCATATTGTTTCACGAATTTGGGCACGAATCGGTCAAAAAGCCCTAATACGTCGTGTATCACCAGTACCTGTCCATCACACTCTCTCCCGGCTCCAATGCCGATGGTGGGAACCGGAACTGCCTCGGTGATACGGGCGGCGATGGCGGCCGGAATGGCTTCCAGCACAATGCTGAAACAGCCGGCGGCGGCCAGCTCCTGGGCGTCTTCAATGAGAATCTTGGCCGCTTCCGCGGTCTTCCCCTGGACCTTGAATCCGCCCAATTGAGCCGCACTCTGGGGTGTCAAACCAAGGTGCCCTTGCACCGGAATTCCCGCAGCCACCATGGCGCTCACCTGGGGAAGAACCCGTGTGCCCCCTTCAAGCTTAACCGCATGCGCGTGCGCCTCCTTTAAAAAGCGACCGGCATTCAGCACCGCCTGCTCGATGCTTGCCTGATAGGAAAGAAAGGGCATATCGCCGATCACCAGCGCTCTTTGCACAGCGCGACTGACTGCCTTGGTGTGGTGGATCATCTCCTCCATGCCGACTGCCAGGGTGTCTTCATGGCCCAATACGACCATTGCCAGCGAGTCCCCAACCAGCACCATATCCATGCCGCTGCGGTCAACCCAGCGCGCTGTAGGAAAATCATAGGCGGTCAGCATGGTGAGCTTGCGTTTGCCTTTGGCAGCAACAATATCCGGGACGGTAACACGTTTGTTCATATCAGTTCGCCTCCTTTATCAGGTAAGTGGCTTCCAGGGTATGCACGAGGCGGGCAAGGGACTGATTGACGGGGGTTGCAATCCCCGCCTCTTGTCCGAAGCGCACCACCGCTCCGTTGATGGCGTCGATTTCAGTGCGTTTTTTGCGGTCTACGTCCTGCAGCATGGAAGAACGATTGGTAGCGGTAGCTTTGGCCACGGCCAGCACACGTTCGAAAATGTCCACATCGATGGCGAACCCTCTAGCGCGTGCGACGTCAAACGCCTCCTGAACGGCAGACTGGGAAAGGTGCCTGGCAGGTTCGAGCTCTGCAACCAGCCCATTAGTGATTCCGGTAAGAGCTGTGATGGCATTGATGCCCACGTTGATCAGCAGTTTTTCCCAAATAAGCCGCTGCATGGCATCGCTGGCATGGGCTTCCATCTCAGCCTGGCGGAAAACATCCACAATGCGGTGAACCCGTGGTGAAAGTCGGCCGTTGATCTCTCCGACATGAGTCTGGCCGTTGCCCCCGTGGCGAATCATCCCCGGCTCCAGCATGGTGGCTCCCTGCGCCGTGGAGCCCGCCAAAACCGATTCCTCGCCAACCATTTGCGATATGCTTTCCCAATTACCAATGCCGTTTTGGAGGGTCAGGAAAACCGTCGAAGCGCAGCAGCAATCCATTACACTGTGAACCGCCGCGACCGTGTCGTAGCTCTTGACGGTTACAATAACAATGTCCGGTTTTTCTGAAATGGTGTGCGGATGGTCATGAGCCGGAAGATAATAGCGGCTGGTGCTGCCGTCCAGCTCTTCCACCAGAAGGCCCCTTTGCTGGATCGACGCGACGTGCTCGCGGTCGGTGGTGAGCAGGAGCACTTGACCATTCGTTCTGGAAAGCCTGGCGCCGATCAGACTTCCCAGAGCTCCCGCCCCTAAGATAAGAATGCGCATCTTTCTTTCCCGTTTTTCACTGGTCCGCTTGTGGCAGGATCACAGCAAAGCAAAATCATAGCGGTTTGTGGGATGATCAGCGGCGGCATTAAGATGAATCCTGTAACTTCCGACTTCCCCGCCCGGCCATGCCGGTGAAGGACAGTCAGCGCAACTTCAATGTGGCGAGTGAAATCAGCGCCAAAATACCGGACACGATCCACAGGCGAATGACCACTTTGGTTTCCGCAATGCCGATGTGCTGCAAATTGTGGTGCAGCGGAGCTCGGTAGAACAGGCGGCGACCCAGCCACTGCACCCCGATTTTGTCCTGTATCTGACTGGTGAGCGCCTCGGCAATGAAAAGTCCGCCCAGCAAAGGGAAAAGCATCTCCTGCTTGAGCAGGACAGAGAGTACCGACATGGTTCCGCCAATGGCCAGGGAGCCCGTGTCGCCCATAAAAATCTGCGCCGGATATGCATTATACCAGAGAAAGCCCAATCCCGCACCGGCAAATGCGGCGGCAAAAATGGTGAGTTCGCCGGCTCCACGCAGATAGGGGTAATACAAGTAGGCCGAATAAATCTTGTTGCCTTCGACGTAGGCAAAAATTGCCAGAACCGTCACCACAAACAACGACGGGGTAATGGCCAGCCCGTCCAGCCCGTCGGTTATATTGACGGCATTGGAGACGAAAATGACGAACAGGAAGATGAATGCCCCATACAGGTATGGCCCCAAATCAATTAGAGGATACTTGTAGAAGGGAACATACAACTGGGTGGCGAGCGTTCCCAGGGGCGCATAGGTTCCCACACAGACCCACGCAAAACCAATTCCAAAAAGGCTCTGCAATATAAGCTTGGTGCGCTCGGACATGCCTTTATCGCCGCTGTGACGCCTGACCTTGGCGTAATCATCCCAGAAACCGATCAAGCCGAACCAGATCATTCCCGCCAGCGAACAGAGCAAAAAAGGATTGTGCCAATTTCCCCAGATCATCATAGAGCTCAGCACCGCGCCAATGATCAGCAGCCCACCCATGGTAGGGGTGCCGCTCTTATCAAAAGCTGAATGGGTGCCGGTTTCGCGCACTTGATCCCAGAATGAACGACGATGCATGTAAAGAATGAACGGGCGACTGAACAGAAAGACGAATATTACGGATGTGAGAGCGGCCATGATGGAGCGAAAAGTGATGTAATTGACCAGCCGGCAGAAAGAAAATCTTTCCGAAAGCTCCATGAGAAGGTTGCAGAGTTCGTAGATCATCGGGGTTTCCTTGCCAATGCATCAGGCAGAAGCGCAGGGCTTTGCACCGGGCCCTCTTCAACCGCCCCCTCGCGGCAGCAATCCTGTATGGTCCGGTAGGTGGCCTTAATGGAAAAATGCGGACTGAAATCCGTCGCAGTGAGCACGAAAGTACCCACCTGCGATAACAGTTCTTCAGAAGGAGCGATCACTCGGCGCTCCATGAGGCGCTTGATGCCCCTCAGTGCCGCGTCGCGCACCTGCCAGAGCAAGTCTTCCTTGAGCGCCATAAGAGCTTCGACGGCGCGCCCATCGGTTCCCACCTCACCCACGGCTCTGGCTGCTTCCGCTTTGACCTCGAAGGACTTGTCCTGGAGGCAAGCCAAGAGAGCTTGCAGCCATTGTTCTTTGCCGGCAAGCAGGAATCCGAAATGCGCCGCCGCTCGGCAAGCTTGAGCGCGAACCTCGAAATACGGATCGGCTATGGCCATCAGCAGGCTTTGTTCGATTTCGGCGTTGAACCGATTCAATACCTGCAAGGCCTGTACAACATTCCTGCGGATGAATCCCACTTGTTTGAAATCCCCGCCGAACAGCCGTTTGACTAATGCAGCAGGTTGCCGGTCCGTCAACATGAGCAACAGTGCGGGAATCTTTTCCTCGTATCGTGTCAGTCCCACGAGTTTGACTCCCAGGTTGCGATCCTGCCAGGCTTCGTGGGTCAGCAGGGCGGCGGCCCGATGGCGATAGTAGATGAGGTCGTCTTCATCGCCCACCGCCCGCACCGGGTCAAAATCCCCGGGGGATGCCTGGTAGGTCGCGCTCAGCAGGTGCAGCAGACGGTGATTGTTCATCAGCGGTTTGAACGGAATGGAATGAAAGCCGGTCCCATTGTTGTAATTTTGATCTTCAAAAAGCTCACTCAAGATGCGCTCGTTGGATCGCCGCCTCAAAAACAGCAGACTCTTGGCCGCCATTTCCCGCAGTCGATCCGGATCGTTGAGCAGTCTTAATATTCGCTCTGCCAATGCGCTGCCGTCAACCCTTTCCAGCACCTCGTTGCCTTCCACCACAGTATCCTCGAAGAGAATCTCTGTTGCTCCCGAGTGCTTCATTGCCCGCGCATTCATCACCTGATGATCGCCGGGGAGGTTGGCCTTGGGGATGAGCAAAGAGGGTTTTCCCAGGTGTGAAATTTCGTTCAGGCTGCCGGCGCCACTGCGGCACACGACCAGGTCGCTGACCGAATACACGTCTGCAATGTTGTGGAAATAATCTTTGCGGTAATAGAAGGTCTCGATAAGATCTCTTTCCTCCCGGCTGTACTGGGCTTTGAGTCGATTCTCAGTATCTCGTTCGGCATGATAGTCCGACGATTTGTTGAGGCCCATGCCATGAATGATGAACAATCGCTCCCGGTGTGGAATGAAGTGGCGCAGAGCGTCAACGATGGCCCTGTTGATGGTGCGTGCTCCCTGTGACCCACCGAATACGAACACTACCTGTCTTTTCTCTGGGATTGTGAATGCAAGCTGTGCAAGGGCTTCTTCTTTGGGTTTGGTCACGATGGAATGGCGTACTGGGTAGCCCACAACAACGCCGTTTTTGGGAAAGAAGGAGAGGGTCTGCGGAAACGTCAGCAGGATCCTGTCCGACCAACGGCCGAGAAAAGCGTTCAACTGGCCTGGAATACTGTTTTGTTCGTGTACGAAAATCTTGGTCGGGGAAAGTCTCAGGGCGCGCAGCAGAAGAGTGGCGCAGATGATCGGGGCGCTCACATATCCTCCGGTGGCTATCACCCAGCGAGGGGCGAAACCAAGCAGGATGACAATCGACTGGCATATGCCCAGGGACAAACGGCAAAGAAACCGCAAGGAAGCGGGGGACGGCCTGAGCCCGGGGAAGCCCTCCGAGGACACGAACCGCAGCGGATACCCGGCACGTCTGACAATCACTGCTTCCGCTTTGCCTCGCACTCCGACATACAGAAAGCGAGTACCGGGTTCCCGTTGCTTTATCCCTTCGGCAATAGCCAGGGCAGGGTTGACGTGGCCGCCGGTGCCGCCGCCTGTCAAAAGGACTCTTAGCTCACGCCCTGCCAGCAAATGCCATCGATAGGCGGCCGGCAGAAAAACTAGCAGTAGAAGTGAAATGATGAGGAGAGCGGCTATGCTTAAATAATTCACCAAAATCAACTCGAGTTAAGGTTGCATTGTCAGTCTGGCGGAGAAGTATCCGCAGTTATGCCTGCAAAACGGCCCGGATATCACGCCACGGAATGCTGCCCGCACGGATCAGCCTCGGAATGCCCTGTGACAGATCGACGATGCTTGACGGCCGGCCTCCAGTCAACCTGCCGGCATTAATCAGCCCGTCTACCTGGGAGGTCAAAACCGGTTCCATGTCGGCGGGATCGGCAACGGCGGGCTGCCCGGAGATATTGGCGCTGGTTGAGATCAACAATCCTCCCACTGCCTCGGCCAGAGCTGTTGCCACCGGATGGGATGAAATGCGAACAGCGATCCTGTCTGTAGCCCAGTGCAATTCAGCAGGGAGTTTGGGTGAAGCGGGCAGCAGTAACGTGAGCGGGCCGGGCCAAAACGCTCCGGCAAGCCTTTCCGCAGTGTCAGGCCATGCTGCGGTCACCTGCCGTACGTCCTGCTGGCACGAGGCAATCAAAGGCAAGGGTTTGTCATGGCCCCTTCCTTTGATGGCAAAAATGCGCCCTGTTGCCCCTTGCGATGTCGGCAACCCCCCGAGGGCATAGAAGGTTTCGGTAGGATAGATGATCACACCGCCTCTGCCAATCGATAGAGAAGCCTCTCGGATGATCGGTTCCATAGGAAGCCCGTCACGAATTTTCCACAGCCTCGGCCTGGTTGGATGGGATAAGGGCACCTGCATCTTGACGAAATCTCGCAGCAAGTCCCGCCGTGGTCGGCGGTCAATGCCCGCCGGCCATGCGACCTTGCAATTTTTGATCTTTCTCGGCGATCTGGGCAATCATTTCTTCCTTGTGCAGCCGAAACTTTTCGGCCAGTCCGACGTCCTGCAGCGCCAATATTTGGATTGCAAAGAGCGCCGCGTTGCGCGCGCCTCCCTGGCCGATCGCCATGGTTGCAACCGGCACCCCCGGGGGCATCTGCACGGTGGCATAAAGGGCATCCACCCCCTGCAGCGGGGAAGAAGCTATGGGAACGCCTATGACCGGAAGGGTGGTTTCGGCGGCGAGCACCCCGGCCAAGTGAGCCGCCCAGCCGGCGCCGGCTATGAGTACGCGCAGTCCGCGCGCGCAAGCTTCCCTGGCGTACTGGGAAGTCTTCTGCGGACAACGATGAGCCGACAAAATGCGCACCTCGAAGGTTACCTGGAATGATTCAAGCACCTGACAGGCCGCTTCCATGACGGAAAGATCTGAATCGCTTCCCATCACAATTCCAACCACAGGGTCATTCGCTTGTGTCGCCAACCTCCCCTCCTCTAGGAAATTCCAATATCGCTTCGATAGTATATTCCTTCAAAGGACACTTTCTGCATTTCTCGATAAGCGATTTGTCTCGCTTCGGTCAGGGTCTCGCCACTGCTCACAATGCACAGCACGCGGCCCCCGGTGGTGACCAGCTCGCCTGCCTCATTGAACCCCGTACCGGAATGGAAAATCAGGCAATTGTCGTCAACCTGATCCAACCCGTGGATCGGTACCCCGATTTTATAACGTCCCGGGTAGCCTTTGTACCAGCCTTTCTTACCTTTGGTGCGTCCGCTCGTGGCAATCAAGCAAAACCGGTAGCGCGGATCCCACTTGAGCTCGATGGAATCGAGGCGGTTTTCCAAAATCGCCTGGCTGACATCGACCAGATCAGTTTTCAGGCGCGGTAAGATCACTTGTGCTTCGGGGTCTCCCAGGCGAATGTTGATCTCCAGCACATACGGGGTCACCTCGCCGTGCTCTTCCACCAGCATGAGTCCCAGATAGAGGATGCCTTTGTAAACGATATCGTACTTCTCACGGATCCCCTGGATGAGCGGCTCGGCAACTCGAGTCATGATGGTTCCAACCAGCTTATCGTCCAGCCACGGATGGGGAGAATAGGCGCCCATGCCGCCGGTGTTGGTCCCTTCGTCATTGTCTCTGGCCCGTTTGTAGTCCTGGGCCGCCACCATCGGCGCCACCGTGTTGCCGTCCGTGAAACAGAAAAAGGAGAGCTCCCGCCCGTAAAGCCTTTGCTCGATATCGACGCGATCGCCGGAATCGCCAAAAACCCTTTCCTCCATGATTTCATGAATTGCCTGTTGGGCGTCCTGCATGCCATCGCACACCAAAGAGCCCTTGCCGGCGGCCAAGCCGTCCGCTTTCACCACGACCGGATACCCGATCCGACGTACATAATTGCGGGCCCGGTCCGGATCGGAAAAAACGGCAAATTCGGGAATGGGGATGCCCAGTTCCCGAAGCATCACTTTGGTATCGCATTTGCTCGATTCAAGACGGCTGGTTCTTTGATCGGGACCGACGATGGGGAGACCCCGCTGGTTAAAAAGGTCTACGATTCCGGCGGAGAGGGGTTTTTCGGGGCCGACAAAGGTGAGGTCGATGTTCTCCTTCTCGGCAAAATCAGCCATCTGTTCGATCTCTCTGGCATCAATACACATCGCGGTTTGGGCGATGCCGGCGTTGCCGTGAGCCACATAGACCTGTTTCACACGCTTGCTTTGGGCAAATTTCCATGCGATGGCATGGTCCCTTCCTCCGCTACCGACTACCAGTACCTTCATCAATGCACCCTCTCCTATTCGTACGAGCCAACGCGCGTCACATTCTGCAAGTACTCACAGATATGGCGGTCGTAGGTGTGCGTCAGGCAGAATGCTTTGCAGGACAGTTCAAGGCTCTTTTGCCTGGAAATCTGGCCGCTCGTTCGGCGCATCTCATCCAGAACCGCAGGATAATCCCCGGGGTCCGTTACCACCGCCACATGGCGAAAATTTTTTGCGGCTGCACGGATCAGTGTCGGACCTCCGATATCGATGTTTTCTATGGCCTCCTCGAGCGTACAGTCCGGTCGAGCTACCGTCTTGGCGAAGGCATACAAGTTGACCACCACCATGTCGATGGGTTCAAGGCCATGCTCCTGCATGGTCTTGACGTGCGCTGCATTGTCTCGCATGGCGAGGATCCCGCCGTGAATTTTGGGATGCAGGGTTTTCACTCGACCATCGAGCATTTCAGGGAACCCTGTGTAATCAGAGACTTCCATAATATCCAGGCTGTTCTCGCGCAGCAACCGGGCCGTGCCGCCCGTTGAAAGGAGCTGCACACCATGGGCTCGTAACCCGTTTGCAAACTCCACCAAACCTGACTTGTCCGTGACGCTGAGCAACGCACGGCGGATTCGAAACATAGCCATTCTCCTTTCTTTCCCGATCAATACTTGGGCGGCTTGACCAACTCTTTGAACAGACCATTCGCCGCCTGCACAATCGGGGCGTCGTCCGGGAGAGTTGCCGTAGGTTTGCCTTCAAAATCGAATTGGGCAAGCAGAGGGTCTGCGGGCAACATCTTGATGTGGTCTTTAGCGAAAGTTTCCAAGACTTCCTGCGGCCATGAATCCGGCTCCGCCCGCAGTTGATTGACCAAAAGATAGGTCTCCTCGACGCGGATCGGCAGGCTGCGGACCAACTGCGCAATGCGGCAGGCGGCCGTCATCCCTCTACGACTCGGGTCAGAAACCAGCAGTAGAAGGTCGATATCCTTTTGCGTGAGGCGGCTGAAATGTTCCATGCCCGCTTCATTGTCCACTACCAGATAGTGATAGTTCTTCATCAACCGGTCGATGAGATTACTGAGCAGATTGTTTGCGGCACAGTAGCATCCCGGGCCTTCCGGTTTCCCCATGGCGATGAGGTCGTAACCGTTGCCCTCGATGAGTGACTGTTCAACCTTCATTTCCATGAAAATGTCCTTGGTCATTCCCGCCGGAACATCCGTCTTCATCATTTCGCGGGCATCCGACAGGGTTTCTTCCAGCTTGACCCCCAGGACATCGTTGAGGTTAGCATTGGAATCGGCATCGATAGCCAGAACCGGTTTCATTCCATTGTTGATCATGTAACGGACCAAAAGACCCGCAATGGTGGTTTTGCCGGTGCCGCCCTTGCCACCCAGCGCAACAGTATAGCTCACAGAGATCCTCCCTAAAGTGATATGAATGTAAAAAATACAAATTTTAATGCGCTTTTCGCCTTTGGCAACTCTAATATAACGCAAATGGAAGATTTGATCGCCTGCAAAAATCCAGGAAATGACTCTGGCAACTCAAAATCTTGGTGATCCTGCGGCGTTGCCCAAGAACGGTAAATTCCTCTGCTCCCCGCGGCAGAGGGAGCCCTCTGGGACCAGATCCTGACAGGGGTTTTGCTGGTCGAACTGATCGTTTTGTCTCGATCCGAGCGGGCCAAAGGCGGTGGGAACTGCCAGGATCTTAAAGCAGGGCTTGTTCGTGTTCTGGCTCGTGTGTTTTAATTGTTGGGGGGGGTGAGTCCCTGCAGCCGGCTTGTGCCCTGTGAGGGTGAGGCGTTTCATTGGCGTTGCCTGGAATCCTGACGGACTTTGTCATGGGGTCCATGCGGCTTTCCCCGTCCTGATCACCTGGTTCCTTTGGTGGATCGAAAGCAGGAGGGGTAGAGCGAAGCGAAACCCGTTGCCGACCTCGGGCTATAAGGTACCCTTGGACCTTAACCGGGACAATTGGCCGGCATGTTGAGAACGTCTGCAGATTTTGGATACGGGAGAGTGAACGGGGAATGGCTTTGATCAGTATGCGAGGGGTAGGTATGAGCTTTGGCGGTGCTCCCCTACTCGATGGTGTTAATTGGCAGATTGAAGGTGGTGAGCGCATTTGCCTGGTGGGCCGGAACGGGGCGGGGAAATCCACCTTGTTGCGCTTGATCAAAGGGGATGTTCAGGCTGATGCGGGGGAGATCATTCGCGCTCCTGGTGTTAAGATTGCACTGCTACCCCAGGAAGTTCCACAGGGACTCCAGGGCACTATTGCCCAAGTTGTCGCGGGCGGCCTCCTGGAGGATGGCGATGGTGCGCCGGTAGCTGCCCATGAAGGGGCCGAGTGGCGCGAACAATTGAAAGTCGGCCGGATCATGTCCCTCATGAATCTGGCCCCTGATATTTTGGTCGAGACTCTCTCCGCCGGCCTCAAGCGCCGCGTGATGCTTGCCCGGGGCCTGGTGAGGGACCCCGATGTGCTGCTCCTGGATGAGCCCACCAATCATCTCGATATTGAGGCCATAAGCTGGATGGAGGAGTTTTTGCTGCGCTTTTCCGCCACCATGGTGTTGGTAACCCATGATCGGATGTTTCTGCAAAAGCTCGCTACGCGAATTGTGGAATTGGACAGAGGGAACTTGTTTGACTGGTCGTGCGATTATGCAACTTTTCTGAAACGCAGGCAAGCGGCTCTGGAAGCCGAGCAGGAGGAGTGGATCCAGTTCGATAAGAAACTGGCCAAAGAAGAAGCCTGGATTCGCCAGGGAATTAAGGCCAGGCGCACGCGCAACGAGGGGAGGGTGCGCAAACTGCGCGACATGCGTGAGATGCGGCGCAGTCGGCGGGAACGCGCCGCAGCGGTGCGCATGCGCGCGCAGGCAGCGGTGCGCACGGGAAAGCTGGTGATTGAGGCGGAAGATCTTTGTTTCGGTTTTGCACAAGATGCTTTGGTGGTGCGTGATTTTTCCACGGTGATCATGCGCGGCGACAAGGTGGGAATCATTGGTCCAAACGGTGCAGGGAAGACCACCCTGCTGCGCCTTTTGTTGGGGGATCTGCAGCCGTATCAGGGTGTGGTTCGGCACGGAACCCATCTGCAGGTGGCCTATTTTGACCAGCTTCGAATGCGGTTGGATAGGGATAAATCGGTGACTGAAAATGTCGGCGAGGGGAACGAAATGATCCTGTTCGACGGTAAGCCTCGCCACGTCATAGGCTATTTGCAGGATTTTCTGTTCTCCCCGCAACGTGCCCGCTCTCCCGTTCGCATCCTGTCGGGCGGTGAGCGAAACCGCCTGTTGCTGGCAAAGCTTTTCACTGTGCCGTGCAATGTGCTGGTGATGGATGAACCGACTAATGATCTCGACAGTGAGACCCTGGAACTGCTCGAGGAACTGCTCCTGAACTTTGCCGGCACTTTGCTTCTGGTCAGCCACGACCGCGCCTTTCTCAATAATGTGGTTACCAGCACTCTTGTTTTCGAGGGAGCGGGTCGTATCGGTGAATACGTGGGAGGCTACGATGATTGGTTGTTGCAGCGCAAAACCGAGCCTCGCAAAAAAGTGGAGAAAGGCCCCGTCGCTAAACTAAGACCAGGGCCTCGAAGGGAACAAAAAGCACGGCTGAACTACAAAGAGCAGCGTGAGCTGGAGGGTTTGCCCGGTCAAATTGAAATGCTCGAAAAGGAGCAGAAAAAATTGTATCAAACCCTTTCGGATCCAGCATTTTACCGTGAGAACAGCGTTCAAATCGCAGCTGCCAAGACCAGGATCGAGCAGCTCGAGGAGCAACTCCATGAGGCCTATGCCCGCTGGGAAGTTCTGGAAGCCATGAGCTCCCAGTGACAGGCAGTCATCACTTGCTTTGCTGTTCAGTTGGTTGGTCGTCTGATGCCTTTTTGGGCTGCACCTGATTCTCGACTTTGTCAAAAAGATTTTTGAATACCGAATCGGGAATTTCGTACACTTGTTTATTGTCTTTGATTTTGACGTATACCGGCCCCTCCGCTTCGGGTTGAGCGAACAGCAGCTGCAGCGAGGTGCCGTCATCCAACGCCACTGCAGCTCGATGGGTGGGATCTTCCAGTCCGTAATCGGTCTTGGCCGGGTCCATCAACTGGGTGGCACGGAGGTTGTCCAAAGCATTCAGCGTGCTTTGAATGTCCACGTCTTCCAACTTGGGGGTTTCGGGCTCTTTTTGCAGCCATATTGCAGGGGGCTTTACTTCAACACTCGCGTCTTCGGACTCGCCGCTTGCCGAATCCTTCACTGCCTTTTGCTCTTTGGCAAAAATGACGGCGGCCTGCGGTAAAGTGAGTTCAACTCGGGACCAAGTATCTTTGCCAGGCGCCAGGATTTTCAGGTCGGCCCATATCTTCGGGTGTGGGATTTTATTCTGTTCGCCGAAGATGCCGAAGGTCGTCAGCAGATTGTTGTCGATCAGGTATACATCCGTTTTGTCCATAAAGCGGACGAAACAGCCCCTTCCCATCGGTCCGGGTTTTCCCACCAGCAAAACAAGCAGTGGCTGCCTGTCTTTACCCAGAAAATCCACGCGCAAAGCTTGATCATCGCCCACGGCAAAAGTCGGAAAGAGTTCCTTGCTGGAAGCCCGCTTTTCGCCCTGCAGGTTTTCGATGTCTTTGAGAAACGATTCGATTTTATGCTTGTCGGCTCTGGCATCGTAATAATTGGGGACAATCCAGGAGTCTTCGGTTTTTTGCAAAATCACTGCAGGCTCCCGTCCGTCTTGTCGGGCACGGATTTCAACCACTTTGTCAAGATCCTGGTCGGGCAGTAATCGCTCGATACCGGTTTCCACGACAGAGATCCGCGAGCTGCGTTTCTGCACCATGTAAATGCCGACCAGAACGATGAGCACACAGGCAAACAGAACCAAATTCTTATTTCTCATCTCATCCTCCCGCAGCAGCCGTTTGAATGGATTTTTCGTAGTGTTCACGGCGCCTTTTCCGCAGCAGGAAACGGGCCACTCCCAACACGGCCATGAGCAGAGGCGCCAGGCCCAGAGCGAGGAAACGCAAGACCAGCTTCTGCCCGGGCGTCAGCGTTGCGATGTAGCGGACCGGCTGGCTCTTGGTGCGAATGCCGATCAGATCTTCCGACAAGGCCAGGCCGTCCACCATGTTTTGAAAAAACAACCCGTTGTCGAGAGCCCCGATGGCATTGTCGGTGAACATTTGCGAACAACCCACCACTATCAGCTTCCCCGGTTCCCTGGTTAGGGTTGGAGCCTTTTCCGGGGGCTTTTCCGCTTTTGGTTGCGGTGGCTGACCGGGTGGTGGAGGAGCCTCAGGCCAAGGAGGAACGTCTTTGCCTTCGTAGGGGTCGGGGAACTGTCCTTCCAGTTGCAGCGCCAAAGGGTATGATTTTTGCCGACCTCTTTCGACCAGTAAATCATCGGCCGAAAGGGGGGAATTCTTGAAAGGAATGGTCCACGCTGTTGGTCCTGAATCGGCCAGAATTGTTGATTTCAGCTGGTTCTTTTCCAGCACTTTTGGGTCTGCGTCGAGGGCGCATCCCCACAGATAGAGCAGGCCACTGATCCGATTCGTAATGCTCATGTCAGGATTGAGGTCGTCCGCAGTGATGCGGATCTGCATGGGCATCTTTACCGGAGTGCTGACCATCGCGTTAAACAGGCCACCAATCCTGCGCGGCATGCTGACGTTTAAGATTTCAGGGTTTTCGTCCATCAAAATACCCGAATCCAGCTGCACCCCGTACGGCTCCAGCAGCTGGTTGACGTTTTCCGGCAGTTTCTCTGGGGTGACCTGCAGATCGCCTTGTTGGGTAGGAGCCAGATTGAATTTGTAGGTCTGTGCCGCCAGAATGACACGCCCGCCCTTGGCCAGAAAACGCTGGATTTCGTAAATTTGCCTGGGGTCGAGCTCATCCGGCTGGAGAATCACCAGGGTCTGTGTGTCCTGCGGCAAAGGTTCCGTTTCCGAGAGAGCGATCCGACTCACTTGATAATCTTCTCTGCGCAGGATTTGCATCGTCTTCTGATAATGGTCCGTCATCTGAGGTGGCATTTGTCCCATTTGCATCATCAATTGCCGCATGCGCGGATCATTGAAGCGTGGGTCAGGTGCTTCTACGGGAGCCAGCATGGCGACCTTCGGGCTTTCCTCGAGGGTCATCCGATGAACTTTGGAAACAATCTGATATTCCAGATCTCCCAGGTTTTGTGGCACGATCTGCGGGATCACCTCGGTTTTCTTATCCAGGTAGGTGATGGAAACCGCCGAATAGACTCGCTTGATATCGAGGGAGTCCCGCTCGATGCTTTGTGCCTGAAACGGTACAATTCCTTTTTGGGCAAGTTCCTCCAGCTTGTCGGCGTCGGCTGCGGGGTTGTAAACGTGATAGGTGAAATTGGGGGAAAGCCTTGCCAGGTCTGAAAGCTTGTCTTCGACGTCGCGGCGGATGCTCTTTAGTGCGGAGGGCATCTTGTCTTCCTCCGACACGTAATAGTTGACCTCGACCGGCACTTTCAGTGTGGAAAGGATGCGCACGGTAGCCGGGGATACAGTGTAGATGCGGCCTTCGGTAAGGTCGATACGTCCCGGTCGCAGATCCGAGACAATCAGGTTGAGCATGAACGCTATGCCGAGCAGAAAGATCGTTGCCACATAAAACCGCTTGGGAGACCGCAGCTTGATCTTGCTGTCCAGGGTGAAGCCATTCAGAATAAGCAAGGCTGCTGTGAACGATAAAAAATAGATGACATCACTGGAGTCTATCAATCCGCGTTCGAACGCGGCGAAATGATAGGATGCTCCCAGGCCTTTCTGCAGCACCTGACCAAGGCCCGCTACCCATCCGTCTATGAAGGCGGCGACAAAGTCGTTGCCCAGCAGTGCCGTGGCCAGGCATGCCATGATACTCAGAATAAAAGCGACAATTTGATCTTTGAACAAGGCCGAAATGAAAATGCCGACGGCCAGGAACAGGCACCCCACCAGCCCCGTCCCGATATAGCCGGTGATGACGGCGCCCCAGTCCGGGTTGCCGACCAGGGCCAGGAGAACAGGTATGGTGCCGGTGCAGGCCAGGCTGATGAGATAAAAAGCGAGAGCTGCCGCAAACTTAGCCAATACCAGAATGACGCTTTTCATGGGCAGGCTGAGCAGCAGGCTCAAGGTACCGAGGTTTCGCTCTTCCGCCCACAGCCGCATGGTTATGGCCGGGATGAAAACCGCGAGCACCAGCGGCATCATGGCAAAATAACTGCGCATGTCTGCACGTTCCATCAGAAAGAACGTGGACATGTACAGGCCCGATGTGATCAACAAAAAGACAATGATATACACATAGGCAATCGGCGAATTGAAATAGGCAGCAAATTCACGTTTGAATATAGTGCTGAACTGTCGCATAAACCTTCCTCCTGCCAGAATCTATTGGGGTTGCGTGGTGGCACGGGTCAATTGGATGAAGGCTTCCTCGAGGCTTGGTTTCTGTTCCCATGTATCTTTGATGAGCCAGCCATTTTGCAGAGCCATTTGAGCCAAATCCAGCCAGATCTCCTGGCCGACCTCGCTCTCGATGGCAAAGATGCACACACCGTCAGGATCGACCGCCTCCAGTTGGGTCACTTTCCTGACTCGCGGCAGTTCACGCAAATTGCCCAGGATTGCCGACGGATCGCCTTTCAGGGCCACCATTCGGCTGGCACCTTGGGCTGCCCTCTGCTGCAGTTCCACCCGGGAGCCGTCTGCTATGATGCGTCCTTCATTGATGATGATGATGCGGTCACTGATGGCCTCCACTTCCTGCAGGATGTGCGTGCTCACGATAATGGTCTTGTCGGCGGACAACTCTTTAACCAGATCCCGGATGCCGATAATCTGGAGGGGGTCGAGCCCCGAGGTCGGTTCGTCCAGAACCAGCACTTTGGGGTCGTGCACCAGGGCCTGAGCCAGGCCCACACGCTGCCGGTAGCCCTTGGAAAGCTGCGCAATCAAACGCCTGAGCATGGCCTTGATGCCGCATTTTACTATAACCCAGTCCAAGCGCTCGCGCAGCTCTGATCCCTGCAGCCCGCGGCCTTCCGCCACGAAATGCAGGTATTCCCCCACTTCCATATCCATATAAAGGGGAACATTCTCGGGTAGATATCCGGTATGCTTGCGCACCTCGATGGGTTGGTCGATGACGTCGAATCCTTCGATGGATGCTGTTCCCGAAGTGGGTGCGATCTGCGTGGTTAAAATATTCATGATCGTGCTTTTGCCGGCTCCGTTGGGCCCCAAAAGCCCGAGGATCTCCCCCCGCTCCACCCTGAAGCTGACATCTTCTACCGCCCGGGTGGTTCCATAGTGCATGGTGAGTGATTTGGCTTCAATCACAGGCGCATCTCCTGGTTTCTCGTTTTACTTTCCGTCCTGACCTGGCGGGTCAGATCAAGTGCCGGTTTACGGCGTGGCAACCGTTTGCACCGCATCTGCCGGGGTATCGAAGGGAGGGTGTTACAGCTGCAGGATGAACTCATGGTGTCGTTCATGCCGCCACACAAAACGCAGCCGTAGAACCCGACCTCCGAAAAGTTCGGACCGAATTTTACTCATAACGACTCAGTTGTCAACCAGATCGCGGCTTCTCTCTCTTTCCGAATGCAATCAAAACCGAGCACGGGCTTTCAACAGAATGCCTGAGCAAGCCGGCAAACCGCGCATAATGCACATTTGACTTTGCAGCCAGCCATGTGAAGGGGTATCCTGATTTCTGCATCGAGCATTGGCAGTCGCATGGTGTTGCTGACCGTTCCCGTTACCGTCAGGCGAGGGCGGTGCCTGCCGCAGTTGCCCGGTTTGGAAACCCGGGAGCTTTCCAACAAGCTCCCGGCAAATTCAAGGAGTGACAGATGAGTCGTGTGACCTTTGTTAAAACCGATGACAGGAGGCACGGTGTTGAGGCCTGTGTGGGGGCCCTGGGGATAAATCCTGTAAAGGGCAAGGAGGTCTTGATCAAACCAAACTTCAATACCGCCGATCCGACTCCCGGGTCTACCCACAATGACACGCTCATGGCCCTGGTGGATACCCTCTGGAACATGGGGGCGCGCTCCATCAGCCTGGGGGAAAGGAGCTATCCGCCAACCCTGGAGGTCATGCAGCAGAAAGGGGTCATTCCCCTGTTGCAGCAAAAGGATGTTCGCATCCTCAACTTTGACGACTTGAATAAGAAGGACTGGGTGGAATTCAAGCCCAAAGGAAGCCACTGGCCCAAGGGTTTTCGCATCGCTCGCCCTGTCCTCGAAGCGGAATGCCTGGTTTCCACCTGCTGTCTCAAGACGCACCAATACGGCGGGGTCTTCACCCTGTCTTTGAAGCTCCATGTGGGTGTGGTGCCCACATCCCGCAACGGGTTCAAATACATGACTCAGTTGCATCAGTCGCCCCACCAGCGCAAGATGATTGCCGAAATCAATGAGCCGTTCAGTCCGCAACTGGTGGTCATGGACGCAATAGACGCCTTTGTGGATGGTGGACCGATGACCGGCAAGCGCGCCAAGGCGGATGCTTTCCTGGCTGCCACCGACCGGGTGGCGCTGGACGCGGTTGGAGTGGCATTGCTCAAATATCTGGGCAGTAACGACCAGATCATGAACCGACCCATTTTCAGCCAGGAGCAGCTCGCCAGAGCAGTCGAGCTCGGACTTGGGGCGGCGTCGCCGGCGGCAATCGAGCTCAAGCCGGTGGGCCCGCAAAGCGAGGAGTACTGTGCCGCGCTGGGCGAAGTGCTGCAGCGCGGATGAAAGTGGGAAGCCACCGACGGTCGGCTGCCAACGAGCGCACCTACCACAGATTATCCCGCGGGAAGTCCATGTGCTCGATGAAATGTTGATTGAAATCGGCTCTATGGGAGAGTTCCACATGGTCGATGAAATCCGCCAGGAGCTTGGCCATGTGCCAGCTGTTGCGGCAAAGAAGAACCATGGAGGCCCCGGTGCTGGCGGCATTACCGATGGATTTGACGATATCCGGATTCACCGTGGGAATGAGTCCGATGCGCATGGCGCTGAAAGGATTGATGTAGTTACCCAGGGCACCGGCCAGGTAAATGTGGCGAATCGCCCCGACTTCAATCTTCATCTCGTGCATCAGCGAGCGTATGCCTGCCGCGATGGCGCCCTTGGCCAGTTGCAGTTCGCGCACGTCGTTTTGCTTCAGATAGATTGGGCGGCCGTTATGGCTTTCCTCAGGCGACGCAATTAAAAAATCGTAGACCCCGGAATTCTCCACCAGTCTGCCATTGAGATGGGCTGTATCCTCGTTGGTTGTGGGATGGATCAGCCCTTCGCAGTCGATGATGCCGCAATGCAGCAGCACCGCCACCAGATCCACCAGACCACTGCCACAGATGCCTTTCGGCTTGACGTTGCCGATGATTTGAAACTGGATTTGCCCATCGACCATGCGCACCGCCTCGATGGCCCCCACCCTGGCTATGGCTCCATGAGAAATTCTGGCACCCTCGAGAGCGGGACCGGCAGCGGTTGAACAGGTCAACAAGCGGCTCCGGTTGCCCAGAAAAATCTCGCCATTGGTGCCGAGATCGAGGCCCAAGATCATTTCGCTGTCCTGCTCTGCGGCTTCGGAAGCGAGGATGACACTGATCAGATCGCCCCCGATGTAGCCGGATTTGGCGGGCATGACATACAGCAGGGCTTCGGGATGAAGCTTGAGACCTGCCTGTTCTGCTTTGACCACTATCCCCTCGGTGATGATGGGAGAAAACGGAGCCTCGGCGATACCGGACGGATCCAGGGCCAAGAGGATGTGCTGCATAGTGGTGTTGCCCGCGGCAACGGCGATGAAAATCTCTTCGGGCCGGAGTTCGCCGACCTCCAGAAGTCGTTGTGTGATGCCGCGCATATCTTTTAACAGAAGATCGTGCAGGCGTTTCAGACCGTCCTTGTTGTCCTTGATGAATTGCAGCCGGCTGATGACATTGGTGCCATGCCTGATCTGGCTGTTCAAGTGAGAAATGGCGGCGACTTCATGGCCATCGAGCAGACTGATCAGTTTTCCCACCACGGTACTCGTGCCGATATCAAAGACCAAACCGTAGCGCCTGCCGACCGACTCCCAGTCCTGCCAGGCCAGCATACTGTTCTCGTGCAGCACCACAGCGCCGTGGTATGAGGTCTTCCCAAAGATTTGCGGCAAAGTTCGCAGACAATGCAGAGGAACCTGTAAATTTCGTCCTTCGGGTCCCATTGCGCGGCGGATGCGATCCATTTCGGACAGCTCCTGTTTCTGGAGCTCCGGGGAAATGGTGACCAGGCGTTTGTCGATCAATGGATCGAGCTGCAAGGGGGGCCGGTAACCAGTCTTGAGTATTTGAAAAAATTCCTGGTCCGGTTGCGGTTCACCGAGATAAATCACCAGGTCTTTCTTGATCTTATTGCGGCAGGTGAGACGCAAGCCGTCCTTGATCTCCTCTTCGGTGAGAAGCTCGGTTGCTTCTTTGGAAGGGGGACCGATAAACGACAGAACTTTCACTTTGCATTTACCGCACTTGCCGAGACCGCCGCAGTCGCCCTCCAGGTGGACTGCGGCCTTCTGCAGAGCTTCCCAGATGGTCTTGCCGCGGCGCACTCTGATCCACAGATCATCCGGCAACACGTTGAGCCACACATACTTGGGTTTGTGCCTCTTGGATGGCGGCAACCTGACGGTTTGCTTTTTCTTCTTTGGCTTATGATTCTTGGGTTTTCTCATGATTACCGGAATCAAATCAGTTCGCTGATCTTCCTTTCCAATTCAGCGTAGTCCGCTTCCACCACCTGGAGCGACAGACGCAAAAAATCGGCCAGCTCTTTGGCTCGCGGCAGCAAGTCTTGATCCGTCGGCTGGCGCACATAGATGAGCTGCTTGTATTTTCCGAAAAAGAATTGACGCATTTCATCGTCCTGGAGCTCCAGGGGTTTGAGGCAATACGATTCGAAGTTTACAAGGAGATCTCTTTCCATGAAATAAGAGCCCGCTTCGGCGTCAACTATTTGGCGGAATCTGGCGCCGCCAAGGAAGAGCTCATAACAGTGGGCTGCCGCCACCCGTTGGACACCGTAGCGTGCACAAAACTCGCCAAAGCCCGCAAAGCAATTGCCGTACAGGCATATTAACCGCTCCCTGTTCATTTTTGCAGGGATGATCCTGTTGAGCAATTGGGTTTTCAATCGCTTCGGGTGCATGTGCAGGTAGGAGGGAAGAAAGCTGATGCTGAGCGTCTTGTATTTGGCGGTCAATCGCAGGTGCACCAGGGCGGGCTGGAACACGCCGCAAGCAATGATGCGCGTCTGCGAGGGTTGTTGGGCAAGCCGCTCTTCATTTCGGGAAAACACGGAAAAACGAGCTCCGTTCTGCATCAGACATCTTTTATGCCGGGAAATGCACTCCTGATCCTGCTGTTCAACTGCGGATCCAGACAATCTTTATGCGCCTCCAGGATGTTTTCCACCATGGCAGTCGCTCGGCTCAACATATTGGGCCTGCCCTGCTGGACCCATATGTCGAATAAATGCCGTTCACACAGATCGGGATAAAAGAACTCGTCCATCATATGATCAATGGTGTGGTCTTCCATGACATAATTGCCTCCTGGCCCGACCTTTTGGATGACGCTCAAAGCCAGGGTTTCTTCAGTGACGTTGATGCCGGCCAAAATTCTTTGCACCATGCCGAGGATTTCATTGTCGATGACGTATTGCTCGTAGGAAATGGAATTGCCCGAATCCAGCATTCCCGCTGCCAGATGGACGCAGTCTCCACCGGCCATGGCCACCATCAGATTGGAAAAGCTTTTTTCCGATCCGGCCTGGACGTCCGGCCGTTTGGATTCGGTCACACCGGCCGAGGCGTAGATGGGCAAATCATAGCGCTTGGCCAATTGCACAGCGGCGGCGTTCATCATGGCCATTTCCACCGATCCCATGGTGAAGTCCATGGTTCTCAAATCCATCGCCGTGAGAACCGCTCCGTACAGGACCTTCGATCCTGGCGCAAAAATCTGTGCGATGGCCACTCCCGCCAGGGCTTCGGCGTGCATCTGGGTGAGCGCTCCTGCCAGAGTGGCGGGTGCGGTCGCACCGCAGATGGGCGCCGGGGCGCAGGTGGCAGGAATGCCGTGACTGCAGCAGAAGCCCAGTATGTTCAGCGTGTTGGATTCGATGGTGAGGGGACTAATGGGATTGGTGATGACCGAAAAAAAGGGCCTTTCTTTCAGTTGCTGTTCACCGCCCGCCATGAGGGCCGCAAGATCCCATACCTGCTGCACGCCGACAAGGCTGTCGCAGCCGCCCATCACATGTTTGGAGGTCGCGTTGAAAGCATGGTAGAAATCGTTCAAATGGTAATGCTCGGGTTCTAAATCATGGGCCTGGCAGGCGATAATGTAAAAGTTGATATGGGCCAGGCGGTTCACCAGCGCTGCCGTGTTGGCCACATCTTCGAGGGTCGTCAAACGATAGTTGCCGGAGTTGACATCGAGGGCGCGGAACACCCGCCCGCCATTGGTGAAATAGACTCGATCTTCGCCCAGGCGGATATCGTTTAGACCGTCTCTCGAATGCAGGATAAACTTCCTGGGGGCTTCGGCCAGGGCCTTGTCCAGTCGTTCAGCAGAAAACCTGACGGTGCTTGTTGCGGAATCGACCGTGGCACCTCCCTGATCCATGAGCTCCAGAAAATGCCGGTCGTGGATTTTTATGCCGATATGTTCCAGTATCCACCGCGCCGCTCCGTCTATTTTTTCTATGTGAGCGGGGTTGAGCGGCCGGTAGAACGGCAGGCTGGTTCCCTTGTTGACCTTCATCCCGTCCCGCTACCTCCTCAGCAAGCGGTCGATTTCTTCCAGCACCACGTCCGATTTGGCATTCACCTGATGTGTGGCCAGGATTTTCTTGGCTTCCTTGTTACACCTGCCATACATGTCAAGGGCGCCCGATTGTTCCCAGGAATCATAACGGGAGCGGTCCAGCAAAGTGGGCAAAAACTGGGCTTCCATGAAATGTTCGAAGGTGTGATCGTCCATCAGGAATATGGAACCGGGCTCACCGCTTGCCACCCGCTCTATGGCGTCCAGTGCCAGCGTGTTATCGTTTACCGGAATACCGCCGACAAAAAAACGGCTCATGGCCACCAATTCATTGGCCATGGTGACCATCTCGAGGGAGGAGGTGCTGCCGTATTCCAGGAAGCCAACGTCGTGAATCAGGTTGCAGCGCGAAAGCATGGCGGTGATAATGGAAAACATGGATTCGGCTCCCGCTTGAGCATCCATCACCTTGGCGTCAGATGCCCCGGCGAAGGCCCAAATGGGCAGACCATACAGCTCATCCCGCATATCGGCCAGAGCCGCCTGGGTCAGGCTCCATTCGGGGCAGCCGTAGGAGACTACCGTTGATTTCATGTCCAAAACGCTGACGTTGGGACCGAACAAAAATGGCGAGCCTTTGCCGAACAGCTGATGGATGACCAATCCCGCCAGATTTTCGGCAATGCCGAGAGCCATGGCTCCGGCGAGTGTCACGGGTGATCCGCCTCCCGCGTTGGAACCCGAGGGCAGGCAAATGGGCAACTTCTTTTCGGCGCAAAAAATCAGCCTTTCCATGACATTTTGCGGAAACCGAAGGGGACTGATGGCCTCCGAGTAGTTGAGCAGGAAAGGTTTTTGCTGCAGGAGTTCTTCTCCGCCCGCCACCAGGCAGGCGATTTCGTATATCCTGGCAATGTCTTTGCCGCTGTCCGCGATGAAGACGATGGGCTTATTGGTGTTCTTGACCATTTCCGCGAACACCTGCAGGTAGATGTCTTCGATGACAGGGACGTCAACGGGATTGGCCATGGACATGCAAAAGGCGATGTTTTCCAGTCCGTCCACCAGGCGTGCGTAGTTGGCCACATCGCTCAAAACACTGCGGCGACGTTCGCCGGTTTCCAGGTCGAACGTGAAAGTGGCATCCGAACCTGTACCGTAGAAGGGGTTTTCATGGGTCAGCGGCATGCTCTTGTTGCCTTGTTGATCGTACAGGGCAATTTGCCGCGGTGCCGAGTGCAGAGCCTCTTCTGCCAGATATGCCGGGATCTTGACCCAGTCCCTGCCGGATACTCTGCAGCCTTCTCCGGCGAGTGCTTCCAGCACGGTTGGGTGCTCCATTTTAATGCCCGTCTTTTCCAATATTTCCAGCGCCGCTGTGTGTATGGCGAGCGCTTGTTCACGGTTCAGGACCTTCATGCGCGGCTGAAAAGTGGGAATTTCAATTGGTCTCATTGCTCGCTCTCCTCCCTATTGACCGAGGTCAGGATAGTCCCAGTAGCTTCTTGGTCTGGATCACTGCAGAACCGGCGTCGGGTGCATAGGCATCCGCCTTAATTTCTCGGGCAAAATCGTCTGTCACTGGGGCTCCTCCGATCATCACCTTCACCTGGTCCCGGATTCCCGCCTCCTTCAAGGCATCGATGGTATGACGCATGGCGGGCATGGTGGTGGATAGCAGAGCCGACATGCCCATGATGTCGGCCTCGGTTTCTTTCACTTTTTCCACAAACGCTTCGGGGTTCACATCCACGCCCAGGTCGATGATGGTAAATCCGGCGCCCTCCAGCATCATGGAGACAAGGTTCTTGCCGATGTCGTGCAGGTCTCCCTTCACGGTTCCGATGACCACCTTGCCTTTGGCCTTAACGTCACCTTCTTTGAAGTGCGGCTGTATCAGTTTCATGCACTCTTGCATGGTCTTGGCCGAGCGCAGCATTTGGGGAACAAAGATCTGCCCCTTGGAAAACCTTTCTCCCACATCATCCATGGCTCTTATGAGACCATCGTCAATGATTGACTGAATGTCCTGTCCGGTCTCCAGGGCTTTTTGCGTTTCCGCCACGGCACTCTTGATGTCTCCTTTGATGACACTTTCAGTCAATGCGTTGAATTCGGCCATTGCTTCCCCCTTTCGTGGAGCATTGCTGTTGGAAAAAATCGGGTATTGAGGTGTTATCGATCGGTGATGAGACCTTGCTGGTAGGCTTCGATATATTTTTCACAGTATTCATCGTTTCCGAGCAGCATGTCCGCCGACAAAAGAGCCGCCATCAACTGCTTGTCGGTCGGGTCCAGAATCGCTGCTGACAGGCCGTGAGCCATGCACAGTACGAGAAAATTTCGATTGATGAGGCGCCTCACCGGGAGGCCGAAGGAAATGTTGGACAGGCCGCAGATGGTATTCACTCCCGGGAATTCCGCCATGATCCTTTGGATAGCGCCGAGGGCCGCTCCGCCCATCTGCGTGTCCACTGAAACGGGTTGAATGAGAGGATCAACGTAAATTCTTTCCAATGGAACTCCACGTTCGGTGAGATGCTTGATCAGCTGCGAGCCGACCTCCACCCTTTCCGCGACGGTGCTGGGCATCGAGGTCTGTGCCATGCACAGGGCCACGATGTGGCAGGGCTGACCGGCGACAACCGGCAGTAGAGCTTCGAGTCGTTCCGTTTCCAGGGAGATGGAGTTGATCATGGGCTCCCCTCTGTGAACCTTCATGGCCTCGGTCAATGCTTGCGGGCTGGGACTGTCAAGGCACAACGGGAGGTCTACGGCGTTTTGGACCGTTTCCACCAGCCAGCGGAGACATTCGCTCTCTCGCTCGAGAAAAGTTCCGGCATTGACATCGATGAAATGAGCGCCCGCCTGGGCCTGTTGGATCGCTATTTGACCAATGAAATGGGAGTCTTGATTTTCCACTGCGGCAGCTATCCGGGTGCGGCTCGTATTGATTTTTTCTCCCACAATAATCATGGATTGATCCTTTCCGTGACGCATCCGCCGCGCGTGATGTCGCTGTTCGCATTATTCCTTGAAATGGCTGTTCGGCGCTCGGCGCTTTCAGAAAAGCCAAGAAAAACAATGCAATGTTTTATGTTAACCGAATATAGCCTGTTCCATATCATAAGGTGAGTCATTGTGTCCAGGTTAAGCGGTGCATTTTCCTTCTCAGTAACACCCCTGAACGTGCTCCCATGCCCATTTTAGCGGCCTAAAGATTGAGCTGGTCATCTCAGTTTTTCTGGATTAGAAGGATGGGATGTGGCGAAGGAACAGAGGATGGGTTGCATACGGAATCAGCCATAGAGGACGGTAGAATTTGAGAATCATAATTGTCGGTGCGGGTGAAGTTGGCTTTCACATTGCCCAGCGACTGGCCTATGAGAACAAAGAAGTGGTGGTTATCGACAAACGAGCTGAAGCACTGAGGCGCTTCACGGATTTGCTCGATGTTCAGACCCTGCAGGGGTCGGGAAGCAGTCCGAGCATTCTGGAAGAAGCGGGCATTCGTGGAGCGGATACCTTTCTGGCGGTAACGGACAGCGATGAAACCAATCTTGTGGCTTGCCTGTTCGCCAATGCACTGGAGCCCGGCATAGTCAAACTGGCCCGCATCAGAGATGAAGATTACACGCACCATTGGCCCGAATTGGTTGAGAAGAGCCTGGACATTCACACGGTGATCAATCCCGAGATCGAAGTCGTCAGAACCATAGAAAAATCATTGGCAGTTCCGGACGCAGAGCATGTGAGCGACTTTGCTGACGGGCGCGTCAAACTGGTGGGGCTTCGAATCGGGCCGTCCAGCCCCATTGCGGGAATACGCCTACAGGACCTGCGCCAGAAAACGGGTGCCTTGAGGTTTCTCATCGCGGCCATATTCAGGAATGAACGTTTGATTATCCCGGGCGGAAAAGATCGCATCCGGGCGCAGGATCTGGTTTACTTTGTTTGCGAAGCGGATGAGCTGCGCAAAGTCTTAAGAATCTTCGGGAGCAAGGCCGAGCCGATACGCAATATTCTCATAGTCGGAGGCGGCAACATCGGAATGCGCCTTGCTCTCCAACTCGAGACCAAACCATATCATATCCGGCTCATCGAACAGGACATGGAGCGGTGCAACTTTCTAGCCGCTGCGCTCAACAGCACCATTGTCCTGCACGGAGACGGTACTGACAGAGAGCTGTTGGAAGAAGAAAACATCCGGGAGATCGATGTCGCCATTTCTCTTACCGGCAATGAAGAAGCCAATGTTCTTTCCTCGTTGCTTGCCAAGAGTCTTGGAGCGAAGCGCACCATGACCCGCATCAACAAGTTCCATTACATGCCCATCATCGGGGCCATAGGGCTTGGCCAGATCGTCAGTCCGCGCCTTTCCGCGATAAATTCCATCATCTTGCATGTGCGCAAGGGTAAGGTTTTATCCGCCGTTTCACTGAAAGGTGAGGAGGCCGAAGTGCTCGAAGCGGTGGCTTTGGAAACTTCGGGAATCGTGGGAACGCCTCTCAAGGATTTGCGTTTTCCCAAAGGGGCGATCGTTTTGGCCATTCTGCAGGATGAGAAAAGCATCATTCCTGATGGGGAGAGCATCGTCCGACCGGGCGACCGTGTGATTATTCTGTCCACCCGCAAGAATATTTCGCGGGTCGAGCAGGAGCTCATGGTCAAACTGGAGTATTTTTAATGCGCTGGCGTTATGTCCTGCGTACCATTGGGGCGCTTATTGGCTGTATTGGCCTGACCATGGCACTGCCTATCGCCTGCGCCATGGTCTATCGGGATGACAGTGCCCTGCCCCTCATCAAAGCAATGCTCCTCACGGTCGGCTTTGGTCTTACCTTATTCCTGCTGTTTCGCAGTGCAGAAAATCCCATCATTTCGCATCGCGAGGGAATGGCAATCGTCGCCCTGGGATGGCTTGCGGCAGGCCTGGTGGGAGCGTTGCCGTTCTACCTGGGAGGGACCTTTGATGCGTTCACTGACGCTTTTTTTGAATCGGTCTCCGGATTCAGCACCACAGGGGCCTCTGTTCTAACCAATATAGAGGTGGTTCCGCGCGGTATCCTCATGTGGAGAAGTTTGACCCATTGGCTGGGGGGGATGGGCATTATTGTGCTGTCACTTGCTATTTTACCCTTCCTTGGCGTGGGCGGCATGCAACTGTATAAAGCCGAAGTCCCAAGTCCGGTGCCGGACAAGCTGCGCCCGCGAATCCGCGACACGGCGCTGGTCTTGTGGAAGGTCTATGTACTGTTTTCGGTCCTCGAGACAGCCTTGCTCATGTTCGGCGGGATGGACCTGTTTGACGGCTTGTGCCACACCTTTGGCACCATGGCGACCGGCGGGTTCTCGACCAAGAATGCTTCTATCGGCCATTACAACAGTGTCTACATCGATTCCGTCATCACTCTCTTTATGTTCATCGCCGGCGTCAATTTCAGCCTCCACTACCTGGCTCTCTTGGGGAAGCCATTGGTCATGTTGAAAGATCCCGAGTTTCAATTTTTTGGCGGGATCGTCAGTGTCTTTGTGGTAGTTTCGACCTTGAGTGTGTTTCAGGCTGTCTATGAAGGTCTGGGCGAATCGTTCCGCTATGCCGTGTTTCAGGTGGTCTCTATCGTGACTACCACCGGCTATGCCACGGCCGACTATGAATTGTGGCCCGCCCTGCCGCAATGCCTTTTGCTCTTTTGCATGTTCCTGGGGGCCTCGGCTGGATCGACCGGCGGCGGCATGAAGTGCATGCGTATCATGCTCCTCATCAAGCACGGTTACCACGAGCTCCTGCGCCTGATCCATCCGCGCGCGGTGACGCCGGTCAAATTCGGCGGGCGCATTGTGCCCGACGATGTGATCAAGAGTGTGTGGGGGTTTTTCATCATCTATCTGGGGCTTTTTATCCTGTCCTCATTCCTGTTGGCCGCCATGCACGTGGATGTCGTCACTTCTTTCGCCGCCGTTGCCGCTTGCATCGGAAACATCGGTCCCGGTCTGGGCGGCGTCGGTCCAGCGGACAATTACTCTCACCTGCCCGTCAGCGGCAAATGGCTGCTCACCTTTTGCATGCTGTTGGGGCGCCTTGAAATCTATACGGTCATTGTATTATTTGTGCCGGAATTCTGGCGCAGGTAGGGTTGTCCTGACAACGACTAAGACATGCGGTCTTGCCGCCCCCAAGACTATCTCCCGGGGCAGGTTGGGTTGAGTCACGCATGGCACGCGACAAAACCCGACCTGCATGGTATCAAAATCGTTTTTTTGAAAACCGCGGCTTCCTAATAGCGATAATGCTCCGACTTATAGGGGCCATCCACCGGCACGCCGATGTATTCCGCCTGTTCCGGGGTGAGGCGGGTGAGCTTGGCGCCGAGTTTTTGCAAATGCAGCCGCGCCACTTCCTCGTCCAATTCTTTCGGCAGCCGATGGACTCCGATTTCTCGATCATTGGTCCACAGATCAATTTGAGCGAGGGTCTGATTGGTAAAAGAGTTGGACATGACAAAACTGGGATGCCCCGTGGCACAGCCCAGATTGACCAGCCGGCCTTCAGCCAGCAGGTAGATGGCATGCCCATCGGGGAACTCATACTTGTCCACCTGGGGCTTGATGTTGACCTTTTTGACCCCCAGCATGTTGTTCAGTGCGTCCACCTGGATTTCATTATCGAAGTGGCCGATATTGCAAACAATCGCCTGATCCTTCATGCCGCACATGTGCTCCAGGGTGATGACATCCTGGTTGCCGGTGGTCGTCACGTAGATGTCTCCAAACGGCAGAGCGTCCTCCAGGGTCATGACCTTGTACCCGGCCATCAAAGCCTGGAGTGCACAGATGGGGTCGATTTCAGTCACAATCACCTGAGCCTTGTGGGCTGCCAGGGCTTCTGCAGAACCCTTGCCGACATCGCCAAAGCCGCAAACCACGGCGGTCTTGCCCGCGATCATGACGTCTGTGGCGCGCTTGATGCCGTCCACCAAAGATTCCCGGCAGCCGTAAATGTTGTCGAACTTGCTCTTGGTCACTGAATCGTTGACGTTGATGGCCGCCACCAACAGCTTACCCTCCCTTGCCATCTGATACAAACGGTTCACTCCGGTGGTGGTTTCCTCGGAAACTCCCTTCCACCCTCGTACAACGCGATGCCATAAGTGTGGCTCATCCTTTTGGGTTTGTTTCAACAGGGCATTGACAATCTGCAGTTCTTTGTTGCCGGTCGGCTCATCGAGTATGGTCGGATCTTCTTCCGCCGCATAGCCTCTGTGGATCAAAAGAGTGGCGTCTCCCCCGTCATCCACGACCAGCTGAGGGCCGCTGCCATCGGGCCAGGTCAGTGCCTTCTTGGTGCACCACCAATACTCCTCGAGAGTCTCACCCTTCCAGGCAAACACTGGAACGCCGGCTGCGGCTATGGCGGCGGCGGCATGATCCTGGGTGGAAAAAATGTTGCACGAAGCCCAGCGGACATCGGCCCCCAAAATTTTCAGGGTCTCTATGAGAACCGCCGTTTGAATGGTCATGTGCAGACTACCCGCAATGCGCGCGCCGGCCAGAGGCTGCAGTGGACCATATTTTTCGCGGGTAGCCATGAGTCCCGGCATTTCATGTTCGGCAATTTCTATCTCGCGACGTCCGAAATCGGCCAGACGGATGTCCCTGATCTTAAAGTCGAGGGTGTCGGAATGGTTGTTGTTGAGTTTCTTTACTGTATCTGCTTTCATGGAATCTCCTTACAAAAAAGCCTCCTACAAATATCCTCCAGCATCTGAACCTGTCTATAGTTTCGGTTCATATCAAGCGACTTCCTTAAGCTCGGCCGCTTTACGCAGATCCTCGGCTTTATCCACCTTTTCCCAGGGGAATCGATTACGGCCGAAATGTCCGTAGGCGGCAGTCTGCTGGTAAGACCAATCGCCTGGATCGAGAAGTCCCAGTTGGTCGATGATGGCAGCGGGGCGAAAATCGAAAATCCCGCTGTTTTCCAAAATATCCTGCAGCACACTCTCGGTGACGGCTCCGGTTCCATACGTGGCGACATTGATGCTCAGCGGACGGGCCACCCCGATGGCATAGGCCACCTGGATTTCGCATTTGTCGGCCAAGCCGGCAGCAACAAGATTTTTCGCTGCGTAACGGGCATAATAGGCGGCGCTGCGGTCGACCTTGGAGGGGTCTTTACCGGAAAAAGCGCCTCCGCCGTGGCTGCCTACTCCTCCGTAAGTGTCTACAATGATTTTGCGTCCGGTCAACCCGGCGTCGGCGTAAGGGCCCCCCAACACGAAGGCTCCAGTAGGATTGATATAGAAATGGGTCTCCTTATCGAGCATCCTGGTCGGGCCCAGAACGTCCCGGGCAACTTGTATCAGGTCGCGGCGAATTTGTTCCAGGGGGATCTCGGCGGTCTGATGACTGATCACCACGCTGGTGATACGCTGCGGTCTGCCGCCTGCATACTCCACCGACACCTGGCTTTTTGCATCGGGCCTGAGATAGGGAATGGAGTTATCGCGCCGCAATCGTTCCAATTCTCGCAGGAGCCTATGACTAAAGGCGACCGGTGCAGGCATTAATTCCGGAGTTTCATTAGTGGCATAGCCAAACATCATGCCTTGGTCGCCGGCTCCTTGTTCCTCGTAAAGTCCTTCTCCTCGGGTGACTCCCTGGCTGATGTCGGGTGACTGACCGTGTATGCGGCTGAGGTATTCAAAGGATTCGTGCCAGAACTTGAGATCGGGGTGATCGTAGCCGATCTCACGGATTACCGAACGGGCAATCTTTTCAGTATCGATGGATTCCCAGCCGGAGCAGGTGATTTCCCCCACGTTGGACACAAGATTGTGTCCCACAACGGTTTCACAAGCTACTCTGCTTGTTGGATCGACTGCCAGGCAGGCATCGAGGACGGCATCGGATATCTGGTCGCAGACCTTGTCGGGATGACCGCGGCCAACCGATTCCGAAGTAAACACGTGCCTCGCGTTGATTTTGCTCATATTTTTTTCTCCTTTAAACTCTACAGACAGATCCACTGTCCAACGGTTTTGACTGCTTTGTCGCTGCCGAAATAGTCGGTGAAGATGCGAAAATAATAGAATTCCTCTTTGCTCCGCACCATCGGGTAGCTTTCCTGAGCTTCCTTCAGTTCCCGGTCTGTTATCACATCATCGAAGTAGCGCGGCAGCAGAGCTGCTGATCCTGATCCTTGTGAAAATTCCTGTTTCAACCGCCAGGTAATGGCTTCGGGCAAAGCCGATTCATAGGCTTTTCGGAAAATCCATTTTTCGATCTTTTCGTTCCCCTCGGACTTCTGTTTGTATTCGGGAGGAATCGTCAGGGAGTAGCGGAACAGTTCGCCCGAAATGAGAGGTGCCACAACCTTGATGGAATGGGCCTGGTTCATGCGATCCAGCCGCAGGGAGGCATTGTTGTGCAGGAACGCAATACATTGCATTTGCCGGGTGAACAGCTCTTCCGGCGGAAAATCCTTGAGATAGGTATAGCCGCAAAAGATCTCATCGCCCCCTTCACCGGAAAGTAGGATCTCGATACCCTGTTCCCTGGCGTACTTGGAGATGAGGTAATTGGATACGGAGCTCCTCACCAGGGAGGGATCGAAATTCTCCAAATAATAGATCACCTCCGGCAGGGCCTTGATGACTTCATCCAGCCCGACGATCACTTCATGGTGTTCCGATTGGATATGTTCGGCCATGATTCTGGCGCTGATGATGTCCCCGCTCTCTTCCCCAACCCCCATGGCGAAGGTTTTGAGCCGCTCGTTCGGGCCGAATTTTTCTCTGTACCTTTGATTGGCAAGATAAGCGATCACACTGCTGTCCATGCCGCCGCTCAGCAGACTGGCAGTGGGCTCGCTGAAGTCCACCCGGTTGCGGATACTCTTGAGGATGATGTCGCGCACCCCGGCGGTCATGGTATCCAAGTCGGCATCGAGTGGCTTGGGAGCGGCCGTCGGTAGATCTGCAAATCGGATCGTCTGGCCGTCGTTGGTCATATAATGACCGGCCGGAAATTCATAAACATCACTGGTGACCGCCGTCAGACTCTTCAATTCCGAGGCGAGCAAAAGGGTGCCGTCCTTCCAGCCGTAGAACAGAGTTTTTATTCCCAGGAGATCGCGGGCGGCAAAAATCCGCTCTCCATCACAGACAACCAGGGAGAAGATGGCATCATCCAACAGGTCCAACATCTTACTACCATGCTCTTTATAGAGATTGAGAAGGAGCCGTTCTTCCCGGTATGGACCATCGACGGTGGAGTGATCACTGGATAACGCCTGCCAGTTGCCCATTTGTCCGTCGTAGCAGATGCGCACATTGCCGTTGCGTGGCAAAACGGCGGGGACCTGGATTCCGATCCCCGCCCCTGAGGTATCCGCCCGGCAATAATTCTGCGCCGCTATGATTCTGCCGTTTTCATAAATGCCTTGGACATAGGGTCCGCGATGACGGATTCTCTCGAACATGGAAGTTATGTCAGCGCGGTTCGGCTGTCCAAAGGCGACAACAAATCCACTCATAGTTCAGCTCCTGTTGCTGTTGAGTTTCCTAACAAAAAGGCCCGTTACAGGAACGGACCTCTTGATTGCAAGACCGGTCACCAACGGGCTTCAATCAAAAATTAGCGGAAGAGGCGGTCCAGGCAGGCCGCTCCGCCCAGCGTGCCACATTGGTGACCAACGGTTCAGGATTTTCGTAAGCATGCATAAAAAGCTGATGGTAATAGCATTCTTCCTTTGACCTGAGGGTTGTTTCGGGATGCTTCAAACGATAATCAGCCGCCTCCCTCTCCGATAGGAGGTGGGCACATGTTCCCTCAAGCAAATCGACCGCTCCGCTTCCTTCGTCGAACTGCTCTTTGGGTCTCCAGATGATCTCGGAAGGCAGCAGGTCCTCGAAGGCCTTGCGCAGAACCCACTTCTCTATGGGTGGCGCGCCAACCAACTTCAGCTCCGCCGGGATCAACTGTCCCAGGCGAATCATGGTCAGGTCGAGAAAAGGCACTCGTCCTTCGATGGAGTGAGCCATGGTCATGCGATCAACTCGTTGCAGATTGATATTGTGCAACGAAGCAACCGAGCGGCGCAATTCTCCGTGAAGCACCTCATGATTTGAAATGTCCTTATAGTAGGTGTAGCCGCCGAACAATTCGTCCGCGCCCTCGCCTGTTAAGATGACCTTAACGTAATCGGCGGCCAGGCGTGCGGTGAAAAAGCAGGGAATGGCGCTGCGCACCAAATCCTGGTCATAGGACTCCAGGTAATAGATGATTGCCGGTAGTCTTTCGGCAACCTCTCTGGCGGTGAGCACATATTCGTGATGAATGGTTCCCAGGTGCCGGGAGACCAGGCGAGCCGCATCCAGATCCCGGCTGCCTTCGATGCCCACCGAAAAAGTGTGCAGTTTACCCATATGCTTCTTGGCCAGAGCTGCAATGATGCTGCTGTCCAAGCCTCCGGAAAGAAATGCGCCCAGCGGCACGTCGCTCATCAATCGTTTTGCGACTGCTTGTTCCAGGGTCTCTCGGACCTTTTCAAGATATTTTTCAACAGGGGCTTGTTCCACCGCAAGGTCTGGAATTTGATAGAAAGTTTGAAATCCCCTGGCCGAGTGATAAAAGGTCCCCGGAAGGAACTCGGTGATGTTAACCACGCCCCTGGGGAACGCTTTGAGCTCGGATGCGAAAACCAGGCTGGCGCCTTTCTCTCCGTAGTAGAGAGGTTTGATTCCAATGGGGTCTCTGGCCGCATAAATATTGTCATTGTCTGCAATGACAAAGGCGTACATGCCGTCGAGCTTTTCCACCACACTGGCTCCGTGGTCCTCATAGAGGTGCAAGACGGCTTCGCTATCGCTGGTGGTTGCAAAACGATGCTTGGTGGAAAGCTCGGGATACAATGAAGGGTAATTGTAAATCTCTCCATTGGCGATTATGGCCTTGTTACGGTTTTCGTTGTAGATGGGTTGATCTCCGCCCTCGGGGTCCATGATGCTCAAACGTCGATGCCCGAGTATTCCAGGTCCCTTGGCCGAGACAAAGGTTCCCTCTGCATCGGGTCCCCGGTGGACCAGGGAAGCCATCATGGTTTTAACAAAGGGAACATCCGCTCCACCCCACATGGTTACAATGCCACACATTCCTTTACTCCTTGGCCGGCATCGACTCACAAAACCGTTTTCCCAAAGCGCTGCGCTGCCGGATCTCCTGACGGGTGCTGACCGTACTCAACAACACCCAAGCGGTTCCTGTTCGAGCTTACTTATTGATCTCAAAAATTCCTACCAGGCCGTGTCCCATGCCCGTCCCGGGCTGCAGCTCCATTTCCAGTTTGCGCAGCGAGTAGGCCAGATGCGATTCGATCATGTTGGCCCGGGCGTCCCCAAATTTCACCCAGCCCACCCCTTCGACAACTCTTCTCATGGTGTGCATCGCCTCTTTGAGCGGTTCAGGGTAATAGGGCAGCACTTGTGCGGGCGGCGACTGAAAAGTGGCCGTGTCGCATGAATATTTGCTCAACAAGGAGATGGTGTATTCCACCAGGGCATTGCACGACATGAAAAACATCTCAAAGAAGTTGTTGATAGGTGCGAAGCCCTGGCGCGGAACATAATTCACGAACAGGCTTTCCAGATCGGTGCGCACATAGCTTTCAAACAGTGAATTGACGGGGCCTCGCAATTTGGGACAGTTCTTGTTGTAGTCGCCGGTATCCATGTGGCGGCCGATGAAAATGGAGCGATCGAAAAAGACCAGAGGCTTGACCTGGACACCGGATTTGCGCGATGCCTCCGCGACGATCTTCATGATTTCGTCCCGGCTCATGAGACGTAGAGGAAACGACGCCACTTCCACCTTATCGCGTTGATCTTCAGGATAAATGTAGGAAATGCGATAGTCCATGAAGTATTCCTGGTCGACGGGATGATGCCAGAGGTTCTGCCATTCGTAGGTGTAGCGTCCCAGCCAGTCGAGCATGACGATGGCCTTGTGCGGCGCGTGCTTGCTGATATCCGCGACCAGGTCAACCGCCTGGTGATCGTGAAAATGGCTGAGTGTTCCATACGAAGTAAAGTAAAAGTCAAAGGGCTCTTCCTCCTGCATGATTTGAGGCGGCAGCCCATGCGTCAGATCCCCTTGCACAAACCGCATCTTGGGGGCCTGACCATAATATTCTTCGGCTTGCCTGAGCAGGTCCTCATTGAGGTCCAACCCGACATATTCTTTGAGCATATCGTCGGTGAGTGCGGCGGTGATGTATTCGTAAATCCCGGGATCTTTGGTGGTGACGCCCATGATGAGATCGAAGCCGTCGCCGCTGCCGCATCCCAGATCGAGCACCCGCAGCCGTTCCAATCGCTTTCTCTTGTTTTCGACAAGATCGTTCAGGGCTGGACGTAAGAAAATGCTGGTGACCTGGTCTTCCCAAAATCTCCTGACGTTGTCGTATTTGCCGAGAAGGCCCGATGCCTTATCATATCTGCCCGAGTGAAAGGCCTGCGAATATGCCGTTTTTTCAGCCATGGTGAATCCTCCCTGGTCAATCTTCAAACTACTCGTCCTCTGAAAAGAATGCGCGGGCTATAATGCCTGTGCTCGGGACAGGTATGTTCCAATGCCTTCGCAGCCAGGCCGATAGCCCACTGCCCGCTGAGCAGGGAAAATCATGCGGCCATGGATTTCAGGCTGTCGATGGCGTGAAAGGCATCCTTACAGTAGGCGTCAGCACCGATCTCTTTGGCGAATTGATCGGATAGCGGGGCTCCGCCGACGAGCACCTTGACCTGGTCCCGCAGCCCTTCTTCCTTGAGCTTGCTGACCACCTCACCCATCACGCGCATGGTGGTGGTCAAAAGGGCGGAAAGTCCCACATACGGAGCTTGATGCTCCTTGACCGCTTGAACAATTCGTTCCGGAGAAACGTCGGTGCCAAGGTCGATGATATTGTAGCCTGCCCCCTTGAGCATGATGGCCACGATATTCTTGCCGATGTCGTGCAAGTCTCCGGATACCGTTGCGATGACAAACTTGCCCTTGCTTTCCACGCCGGCCTTCATGAGGTGGGGTGAAAGGATATCCATGGCTGCCCCGACGCATTCTGCCGAAGCCAGCATGTCGGGAATCAGGTATTCGTTGCGTTCAAATTTTTCTCCGACCTGCTCCATGGATTCGGTCAGAGATGCGAGCACGATCTCTTTTGGATCGATGCCTTGTTCCAGCGCCTGCTCCACCAGTTCCGTGACGGCGGGTTGGCCTTCGAGCCCTGGATCGAATCCCTCGTCCTCGGCCTCCACTCTCCCCTGTACGACATTAAATGCAATTTTTTCGAGAAGTTCCTGTTTGTCCATGGGTTGTGTCACTCCTGTCGATTAGATTGATTGGTATTTTGTTTATGTGCCGGCTTGGCTAAGGTCCATCTGTAAATGTCGGTGCCTCACATCAGACTGTTTTCAAGGTCGGCAAAATGCCCGGAACCTCCTTGAAAATTTGTTCCTGCAGGGCACCGTCAATACGGTCCGCCGGTCTTGCCTCAAGCTCCGCCATATAGGCCAGGGCATTTTCTATGACCTTGTCCTCCATGCCTTTGGCCTCGAAACGATACGGGCTTGAAATGTCACCGCTGTGCATGGCTTTACGTGCATGCCGGGCATACAGCCGATGACTTGAAGCCATCACTTTCTTGACCATCTTGAGCACATCCTGCACCTCATCTGGATTCACTTTGGGAGCGCGCAAGCAGTGCTTGACTTTACCCACCTGTTCATCGTCCAGGACCGCCTGCAAGGGGCAAAACGAATTTGTGCGGTCGAGGAGGCCGAAGGCATAATGGACGTACTGGGCGCCACTCATGCCCATGTACAAGTGGGTCAGGAGTTTTTCAAACATGGCCTGCATTCCCGGTACCTTGGCATCACCCACACCGGCCGTCGAGTAGGAGGGCACCCTGTAATAGCGGGCCAGTTGCACGCAGTCGATGTTGTATTGATTGAATTCGGGGCAGCCGTACAGGTCGTGTAAATCATCCAGGCGCGCTCTCACCGGCACGCTGCCATAGAGTACCGGGGCCCCTTCTTGGATCAACTGGGTGAGGGTGATGCCGGCCAGACTCTCGGCATTGATCTGGGCGACCATCCCCGCTTCTTGAATGGGCGCCGAAGAGCCACCCTGCGGGGAGGATGAGATGACCAGCGGCAGGCCGGATTCGACGATGGCAAAGACTTTGTCTGCAGTGTCCGCCACCATCTGCAAGGGGCTTTTGAAAACGCAGGTGATGAAAGATATTAGCGGGTTTTTCCGCAGAGCTTCCGGCCCCCCCGCAATGATTTCAGCCATGCGCACCACATCCGGCAGCTTATCGAGACTGGTCAGCCCAGCCTGAACATGCTTGGTGATGTTGTTGAGGCTGGCAAAGAACTTGTTTACGTCATGGTTGTCCTGGTTGATCTCTTTATCCTGGATGTTCAATGGACGGATGAAAAAGTCCAGGTTGTCGAGCTGTTCGCACAGGTGAGCAGCTCGACTGAGCAGAGCTGTCGTTCCGCGCAGTTGCTTGAAACGGGGCACTCGGATCTTCTCGTCACCGTTGTTCATACTGACAAATTCCTGCAGCTCCGTCTCGATCCAGACATTGGCTTCCGAGCCCGAACCAAAGTACACGCGCGGCACCTGCGCATCGAGCAGCAGCCGGTTTTCCGGTTTTCTGGCTCCCAGTACCAGACGGGAAGGAGCCTTGGCAACGGCCTCCCTGACCAGCCCAGCTGGAAAGCTCACCCGCCAGCAGGTGGTCCCCGTGACCTTTTCTTCGCTGACTTTGGCGCCGTGGTTTTGGAAAAGCTTTGCGGCGCGCTCGTTGTAACACCACACGCCGGGGTCGGCCAGAATGCTCAACGACGCTTCATCCAGCCATTTCACCTGCTCTTCATTGAGCCTCTCGTAAGGATTGACTAACACTCCTTCTCTATAAGATTCGATCATCACTATCCTCCTGATGAAAATTTACCTTTGGAAATCGCCAGGGGGCCGGGGATCCCCTGGCCCGCGGCGTGCGTCGGAGTGACGACGAAGGGGAATTTTGAGATATTCGCTAAGTTCGATGGCGAAACGCTCGCATGTATTTGCGGCAGTGGCGATCCTTGCCAACCAGAACCTCCCCCGATGTAATGGCAGCCATCAATTCCGTGTCCAAGGGATCGATGATGGCCCCATCCAACCCGGCATAGATGGCCATTTGCATAAAAGCGGCATTGATTCTGCTGCGCTGGGGGAGCCCGTAGGAAATGTTCGAAAGCCCCAAAACGGTTTTTGCCTCAGGATACTTGCGCTTTATTTGGGTGAGGGTTTCCAGAGTGACCAGGCCTTGCTTGACATCTGTGCTGATGGGCATGACCAGCGTATCAAAATAGACGTTTTTAAGGGGCACTCTGTGTGCTTCACAGGCGGCGACAATCTTATCCGCTGCGCGCAATCGATCATCTGCAGTCTTGGGAATGCCGGATTCGTCCATGGTCAGACCCACCAGGAGCGCCTCGTATTTTTGGGCGAGAGGCACGACCTCATCCAATCCCTTCTGCTCGGCTTTGGTGGAATTGATCATGGAAGGTCTTCCGTCTCTGGCTTTCAGCCCCGTCTCCAGGACCTTGGGATCGGCGCTGTCGATGCAAAGCGGAGTATCGAGACTATCCTGGATGGTTCGCACCGCCCACTGCATCGAATCCATTTCATCTTCTAATGTACCGACCCCCGTACCGACATTGACGTCAATGTACCCGGCGCCTGCCGCCGCCTGTTTTTCTGCCAGCTGCAGAAGAGCGGCAGCGTCCCTGTTCTGTATGATCTCCTTGATGGAAGATCGTGTTGCATTGATCTTTTCCCCGATAACGAGCATAAGTTTTCAGCTCCAATATATGTTTGAGTTAGCCCCCGGCGTAACGCCGTGTGGTCGAGCAACGAATTGCTGCAGCGCTCTGCCTGTCCGACTGAGCTGACCTGCATCCCACAGATTCCACAGGGGCGTTTTGACGGTTTTTGGTAACCCTTTTTCCGGCCCGCAACTCACTTCATCAGCTCCGGTTGCAGCCCGTCTATCTCCTGCACCAGGCGCTTTCGAATTTCCGCTGCAAGCACGGGCTGCTCCGGGCGGTTCAGAATTTCTCTGGCTTTCTCAACGGCCCGTGCACGCGAGTCCCTGGCACCCGCCGCCTGCCATTTGTCGCGGTTTTCCCGGTCGCTCAACTGGGGCACATACTGCTCGCTTCGCATGTAGCGGCGGGTGTGTCTCATGGAGACGAAGTGTCCCCCTGGACCGGCCTTCTTCAGTTCGTCAAAGGCGAGGGTGGCCTCATTCACCTGGATGCCCTCCACGGCGCGCATGACCATGCCGATGATTTCGTTGTCAATTACCAATTTGTCGTAGGAAGCGGTGAGGCAGAATTCAAGAAATCCTGCTGCGTCATGGATAAAATTGCCGCCGGCCAGAGCGACCATGAGACCGGTGATGGCCGATTCGTATCCGGCCTGGCCGTCATTCACCTTGGAATCGGACATGCCCGCAGTTGAATAGAGCGGCAGATCATAGAATCGGGCCATCTGGGCAGAGGCTGCATTCATCAAGCCCATTTCTACGGCCCCTGACAGATATTTCATGTCGCGCAAATCGGTGATGGAGGAGATGCATCCGAAGAATACTGGGGTTCCGGGATTTACCAGCTGGGTGAACATGATACCGCCCAGAGTGTCGACCGTCTGTACCACCACGTTGCCCGCCAGAGTTATGGGCGCTGTCGCTCCACACAAAGGCTCGGCCGGAACCACCAGGGGGATGCGGTTGCGCGCCGCTTCCATGGCCAGGTGCATGTAGCTCTCATCCAGTTTGAATGGGCTGATATTGCAGGTTACCATTGAAATGAACGGGCGTTCCCGCAGTTTCTCCGGGGATCCGGCGATGATTTCCGCCATCTTGATGACATCGCGCACTCCCTCGACAGTGTACACACCGCCCATGATGTGTTTGCGCGTGAAATTGAGGGCGGCGCCGAAGCGGTTCACATCAATTTGTTCAACCGGAAGGTCGCCGGGGTATACATTCAGCATGTAAAAGTGAATATTGTCCAGGGCATCGACCATTCGAGCCATGTTCTTCACATCTTCCAATGCGGCCCTTCGAGCATCGTTGCTGCCCGGGTCTTGCACGTTTAAGGCAGTACCGCCGGTTCCCATGTAGACCTTGGTTCCGCCGATGTCGCAATCCAGTTCGCCGTTTTCATCCCGACCGCATAACCGGACTGTCGAGGGAGCCTTGCTGATCAATTCCTGAACCAAATCGGCAGGTATCTTGACGATCCGGGTGGTCTCATCCACTTCGGCTCCCGCCTTGCGGAACAGTTCCCGCGCTTGTTTGAAGTTGACCTGGATGCCTATTTCCGCAAAGGCACGCATGCAAGTTTGATGGATCTTTTCGATATCGGCTTCCTGGAGGGGCTTGTATTGGCCTCCGGGCAATCCTTTTCTAACGTTCATTCGGGTTCCTTCCTTATCTGTATCAGGGCAGCTTTATGGTGATGGTGCAATCAGGTCCCTCAACCTGATGCTGGTCTGCTTCTCCTTGCCTCGCAGCCGGTCTTGCGGCAGTCCCCGCAAGGGTTGTAGGGATCGGCCTTGCGTGAGGTGATGCCAAAAACTCCGGAAATGGATTTTCTCGGGCTCATCAGGCAGGAATCGGTGAGCTTCACACCAATGTCGTCCGTGTTCAGAAGGGCGAACAATTGCTGTTGTTGCGTGATCGGCCAGTCGCAATAGCCCGGGCTGAATCGGAGGGTGGATTTCAAGCGCTTCTTCCCCAGTTCTGCAGTCATACGAGTTTGAAATTTTTCGACCATGTCTTCAATGGCAACTGATCCCATGGCATCCAGTATGTACGCTTCGGAAAGCTGGTTGAGGTGCATCAACTTCTTGATTTCCCGTTCAATTCCTCGCCCGATGGTGGCAACAAAACAAACCAGCTGAGAGCTCTCTTTGAGAGTTCTGGCCAGCTTGGGACTCCTGAATTCCGTCTGGTCGTTCAGAATGATACGCCCACGGTAATTGTCCTGAATCGCTTTGATTTGATATGTGAACCTGGGTTGGATCAAATCACGCAGCTTCTCCCTGGAAAGGTGCACTTTGTGCCTGGTGGCATACGACAAACGGCGATTTTTCCTGCCGCCCAGGCGCACAGCCACCTTGTCCGGAGCAAAGGCAGGTACCAACTGTTCTGCAAATTGTAAATTTTCCATATCTCTCCTCGGCAAGTGCAAGGCCCAACAAAACAAACCTGGTTCAGCTGAAACAGAGTCGTGCAATGATCACAAGCATCACAGTTCGGGCGTCTGTCCGATAATGAGCTCTTTTCACCGTTTCCCATGCTCCTGGCTGAGCTCCTGGGCTGCACCGTCCAGAAGGCCGGCGAGCTTGTTCAGCCCAAACACAACTTTGTTGAAATCCTCATCCGACAGTACACTCTTTCCCTGCATGATACTTGATGGGATCAAGGGCGGTGCTTGCGCTGCCAGTGTCGCCCCGCTCCTGGTCAGTTGGATGGTGATCATACGACGATCTCGTGGATCTCTTATTCGTGTCACCAGGTCTTTCTTTTCGAGCCTGTCGATGATTCCGGTTACCGTGCTGGAGTTGACCATGATCTGTTTGGCAATCTGGGATAACGGCAACGGCCCCTGTTGACGCAAAACGTAAAGGCACGCAAGTTGAGGGGTACTCACCCCGATGCTTTTTTCCAGCTCTTTACTGTAGTGTTCTCCCGCCTGCACAATTCGACGGATTGAATGAATGATTTCTCCCGTGTCCTGTTTTCGGTCCGCTGAATTCATGTCTAAATATTTTTGATCACTCCATATCTACTGAGATTGTTTCAACAGAAACTTTTGTATCATGAAAAAAGCAACCCTGCAAGGTTTTTTTTGGCAACACCACTCGAGGCGTGAAGACCCACCAGAAATGACACACCATTAGGAGCAGGTTCCGGCAGGGTTGCCGGTAATGAGGTCGAATTTTTTCCCCTCGTTGACTCTCTTCTTATATTGATTAAGAAGAACTTCCTGAGCTGTTGTTGCCGCTGCAGGGGAGCGGGAAAAGAAAAGGCGGCCAACCCATGGAGGTGGCAGGAGGTGGGAAATCTGTCTGCAGGATGTCAGGTTCAACACCGGTGACTCAGGGGATAAAGTGCAGCGTTGAAGGAGGCGAACCATGCCGGGGAAGGATTCTCTCAAGACTTATCGGGACAAACGTGACTTTCGAAAGACCGGTGAACCGGCGGGGGAAAAAGTTGTGACATCATCCGGAAAACCGGTTTTTGTCATTCAGAAGCATGATGCCAGCCGTCTGCACTACGATTTCAGGCTGGAAGTAGACGGGGTCCTCAAGTCCTGGGCGGTGCCCAAGGGTCCTTCAACAGATCCGCGGGAAAAGCGGCTCGCCGTCCCCACTGAAGATCATCCCCTGGAGTATGCAAATTTTGAGGGCGTTATTCCCAAGGATTAATATGGCGGGGGAACGGTTCTGGTCTGGGATGCGGGTACATACCGCAACCTCAGGGAGGAAAAAGAAAAGGATCGGGCCGGGATGGGGCGGAGTTTGGATGAGGGGAAAATAGAGGTATGGCTGGAAGGGAAGAAGCTGCAGGGCGGATATGCTCTGATTCGTACGGGGAAACCGGGAAGGGGCAACAAGGAGCAATGGCTGCTCATCAAAAAAAAAGATGAAAAGGCGGATGCCGGAAGAAATCCCACTAGCAGCGAGCCGGAATCGGTGATCACAGGTCGGAGCATTGAGGAAATTGCGAGCGAAGAGGGTGAGTAACGGCTGGGGGGCCACTTACGGGCGATCCACAGACCGTGGGTCTCCGTTTGGGATAAGGTGCTGTTGCCCGAAGATGACGTCGCCAGGGGAAACTTAATTTTTTAATAGATTCTTCTCATCTGAAGCGGCAATATCCTCCTCGATCTGTTCTTCCAGTTGTCGGTCCAGGGCGACATCCGCTTTTTTCACTTCCTGCTCCACGAACTCTTTGGGAATCGGTTTCTTCGCGGGCGGCCGGCTGGTTTCGGAAAGTGAAACCTGCCGGAGGCGAACCGTCTGGATCGGTTCCGGCATTTCCACGCAGGCTTTGTCCAGGGCCGTCTTCACCAGTCGGATGGCTTCACTGTTGACCTTTAGAAAATCGGCCGTGCGCTGATCGACCCAGCCGAAAAATTGCACAATGACGTTGAAATCGCCCAGTTCCACAACGCGCATGAACGGGCCGGGATCCAACATGACGCCGTTCATGGCGCGCAGGGTACTGCATCCCAGTTCCTGCACCAGTACCAGGTCTTCCTTGACCCCGACTCCCACCTTGAAATCAAAACGGCGTTTGGGGTTACGCGTGAAATTGTGAATGACACTCTTGAACACCAGAGAGTTGGGGATGCGTACATGATTTCCATCGAGGGTCATGAGGATTATTTCCCGGGATGTGAGGCGGACTACCCGACCTTCATGGTCATCAATGCGCACCCAATCGTTGACGGTAAAAGGGCTGCGCAGGCTCAGGAGTACACCGGAGAGATAATTCTCAACGATATCGCGCACTCCGAATCCAATGGCAAGCCCGGCGAGTCCGGCGGCACCGACGATGGCTCCCAGCAGGGCCGTCACATCAAGGATATCCAGGGCAAGGAGCACGCCTGCCAAAAGAATGACGGTCCGCAGTAGTTGTCTTATCAACCCGCGCAATAAAGGGTTGATGCGCATTCGCTCCAAGGGAGCATCCCAGTGAGCCATCAGATGAGAGAGCAGCCAGAAGGCCAAGACAACCAGCACGGCAACGATGATTACCGGCAGCTGATCGGTGACCTTAGCAAGGTATTGCTGTACTTTTTCAATGGCCGGATTGACTCGGGTCTCTACTTCAGATTCAACTTCAACGTTGTTGATCACATAGACGACTCCTTCAAAGCGGGATACGAGCTGTTCCGCTTTTTTGCGGGACTCGGCACGCGGCGTGGTACCGGTGAGAATAACTACGCCATCCTGAACCTCCGCTCGAATATTCTTAAATGGCACAATGCGCGACAGCACCCCGTTCAGACGTTCTCCAAGGGCGCCATCCGGGGCACCTTGCAAAGGAAACGGCTGGGTCTGTCCATTGTCTTCATTTGCAGTAGCGGGAAAAAGGCTCTGGGCATCGGCCGCGCCAAGCGACAAGAAAATCAGCACGGCAAACGCCAGGCTAATGATGCGAAGAGGCCGGTACCCGGGAGATTGCCCCAGGGAAAAACCGCAACTGTCACGTCGCAGGCCGATTGAGTACATCACAGGTCATCCTTGCAGGCATTTTCCAACCGGACAAATTGGCTGTAATAGGCGGTGCCGTTGCCCAGATCCGTCGTTTGCGCGGTGATCAGCTGGTTGGCCCCACCTCCGTATTTCATCCAGTCGCCGCGTCGATAGATGACCGCTTGCGGATGAAGCCCCGCTATGGTTTTCAACCGGACTTGCATGCGACCGAGTGAGGATGCAAGAAATACCGGCAGATCCAAACGCAGGGTGGGCAGAACCGGGTTGTCGGGAGAAACCCAGACGCACGGGGGCATCTTCTGGTTTTCCGGGAGAATCTGAGAGTGTGTCGCATTCTTGCGGATGAGAGTGAGCAGACGCAGAGGAAAGTCTTGCGGAGCCTGCGGTTCGGGATGAAGGCTTTGCGGCAATCGGTACCTGCCGTCGGGATGATCAAATTGCAGGTCGTGGTAGGCGATTCGTGGCCGTTTGGCTCGCGTGAAGCCCTCCTGCCGCAAGGTATCCAGCGAGATGTCCAGAAAAGGTGAGTCTATGGCCATACGGAAGCAGGTATCGGTATCAGGAACATGAATCGCCGGATCAAGCCGCTTGCCCAGTTCCGTCAAGATCTCGATATCGCTGCGCACTCCATCTGGGGGCTCGACAATCTTCCGTGCATAGTGGACGTAATCGTGCAGGAAAGACCCAATGATCTCTTCCCGCTCCAACATCAGCTTGCAGGGTAATATCAGATCGGCCCGTTCAGCGGTATCGGTCGGGAAAGCATCGACCACCACCTTGAAAGGAACTCTTTGGAAGGCTTGCGCCACGAGTCTGGATTCGGGGGCCTGATTGACGACATTGCTGCCGTTTACCCAAAGCATCCTGACGGGAGGATTTATGGTCCGAAGGATTTCCTTGCCGATCGCCGGCAGCAGGAAATCTCTGCGCACTCTGTGTGTTCGGATGGAAGCCCAGGACGTATTGAAATTGCGCATGGAGGAAATGTTGAAGTACGATCCCGCACCCATCCGTCCAACATTTCCCGACAGAACGGCCAGGGCGTTAATAAAACGTACATTTTCCCCTCCCATAGTGTGGCGTTGCAAGCCCCAGCCCATGAGAGTAGTGACCCTGTCGAATCGAGTGTATGCCGAAAAAACCTGCTCGATATTCTCGTTTGACAGGCCGCACCGGTCGGCCAGTTGTTGCCATGGATGGGCTTCCATCAATCGATTGAAGGCGCTCCAGTTGCTGATACGCTCAACAACGGGTGGATCGATCCGATCTCGCTCCATGAGAAGCCGGATGACTGCCGCTGCCAGGAACCGATCGGTTCCCGGCCTGAGGGTGAGCATAACGTCGGAAAACGGTCCATTCCCGTCTCCTCCCGGGGATATGGTCAAGACTCTCGTGCCCTTCTTGCGCGCTTGCCGGATGAGCGCAGCCACGTGCACGGATGATCTTGCCAGATCCTTTCCCCAGTTGACGATGACCTGGGCATTGAGGATATCCTCGATATCATTGGTTTCCAGCGAGCCGAAATCCTGAATACAGGCTTCGATGCCGGCATTGTCGCAGAGGGAGCCGATGACCCTGCTGCTGCCCAGCGCGGCGAAAAAATATTGAGGCACCAGTTGCAGAACGCCCTTGGCTCCATCACCATGGATGTGCAGGATGGAGGCCGGCTCGCAGCGAAAGCGTTGGATGTTTTCTGCACACAAATTCAGGGCTTCATCCCAGGAAATGGTTTGCCAGCGATTTGTTTTGCGAACACGCGGCTGGGTGATGCGCTCCGGACTGCGCAGACGCTCCAGAAATTTATGTACCTTGGCGCACGTGAACCCCCGTGTGAAAGGGTGCTCAGGGTTGCCTCTGATGGCCGGCGTGCCGTCCGGTTTTCGCCTCACCCACAAGGAACAGACATCAGGGCATTCGAGTGTGCAAGCGGTCACGCGTTGCATGTTCAAACTCAGTTTGTTGCGGTGTCTACGGCAGCACTGCTCGCCACAGTCGCCCGGCGCGTTTTTTTATTCAGCGCCTGCCACAGTATCGGGTCTCGTTCGTATATGTCCGGGCAGAACTGCAATTGCCCCAGGCCGTCCACCCAGGCGGTCCAGTACAAAATATGAACCATCCAATCGGAATTGATATTGATGACCCGCCTTTTGCCGCTGGCGATGGCATTTTCCAGGCGTTCGCGCGTCCAGCCGGGGTCGTCCTTAAGCATCAAAAGCGCCAACTCGACTGGCTCTTGCACTCGAATACACCCATGGCTGAAGGCTCGACGGGCACGTTGGAAGAGGTGACGATCGGGGGTGTCGTGCATGTACACATTGAATCGATTGGGAAACATGAACTTGATTCGTCCCAGAGCATTTCTTGTTCCCGGTTTTTGCCGAATACGTCCGGGGAAGTTGTTGCTGCTGATGTTTTGCCAATCGATATGCCATGGATTGATCACTGATCCCCCGGAGAGCAATTGATAATTGTTGTTTGCGAGATACCCCGGGTTGCGTTTGATCTTGGGCAGCATTTCTTTTACGGCGATGCTATGGGGAACGTTCCAGTAGGGATTGATCTCTATGTAGCGCATGGCCTCGCTGAAAACCGGGGTCTTCTGGTAGTCCTTACCGACGATCACGCGCATTGAGAGGCTTTCACTTGCCCTGTGCGCACTGAGGGTGAAAGCTGCCGTATTGACGATGACATAGTTCTTGCTCCATTCATGGGGAAGCCAGCGCCAGCGCTCCAGGTTGAGCAGTATCTGTTGACGTCGATTTTCGGCGGGAATGTTGAGCTCCCGCAGAGTGTTTGGTCCAACCACTCCATCTACCGCCAAGCCGTGGCGCAATTGAAACTTCTTCACGGCAAGCTCGACGGTTTCATCGAGTTTGTCCGGCTGTCCATCGGGTTCAGATGACCCCAGATCACCGCTCGCTTTCAGACGATAGCGCAGCATTGCCACCCGCGGATCGCGATCACCGGGACGCAGGGTCCGTCCCTGCGACAGCATGGGCCAGCCCCCTGCTGCAATGATGGACTCCATCTGCTGAGCGGCATCGATCAGGTCCCAGTATTGTCGATGGGAAGGAGCAAAACTCTTGATCGTTTCAGCCAGGTCCTTGCTCCTCACAAGACGATTCATGCCACTGATGATATTAGCTTTTTCCTTTTGAGAAAACCACAGGGGATAGAGGCTTTCGGGATCCACTTTCCCGGTAGTGAGATGAGATGCGTAAATCATAAAGGCATCGGTCATGAGGATATCCAAATCCGCCAAGGCTTGTGCGGTGGGTTCCCGTGGGCTGAGCGAAATGGCATTCAGCTCTGTTATCGTGGCATTAATGCAGCGCAGGTGATAATCTTCCGGATCGAGTCCATGGAGTCTGGCTTCGGCCAATTGAGAAGGCAGGTCCTTGCCGAGGGCGTTGAGGCCTTGTTCGTTCACCCAAAAGGGTGCAAATTGACGATCCTTGTAGAACTGTACAAGATCTTCTTGTGTGTGAATGGTTTCGCATCCCACCCACAGCATACGTGGCTGTACAACATGGCCGAGTTTTTGCCGCAGCACTTCGGTGACCTTGCTTGCGGCGGTGGCGGGAAGCGGCAACAAACATGAACAGATCAGCAAAGGCAAACCGGCACTCAGAAATTTCAACACCCACTCTAGTATCGCTCGTCTCAACATTGTTTTCGGTTTCATCCTTTCGATCCTCTCAGCAATTGAAAACAAGCCAGAATAAAGAATAAGAAAACAATTGGAATTCCGGAGCACCTCAATACGTTCGCCTAACTTTTTCAAATTTCAGCGATAATGAATATGCCACAGGTGTGGAGATGAAATCAATTCCATCTTTGCTCAACGGGTTATCGGGTACAGGCTCCAGGGGGGCGGTCAAAGGAAATGTGAGATGCAACGCTGGTGCACATCGTGATGCACTGCTCAAGAACAAAGGCAAAGCCATTCGCAGGTCGTGACTATCGTTTGTCGAGCAGTATCCGGCACCACAAACAAGACCATGCTGTTGCAATGAGAGGGGTAAATGGCACAGCTTTGCGGCAGGGCATGCCGAGGTTAATTAATTTGAAGGTGCCGTCGGTCGTGCGGTCATTGTTTTAACCGCTTGCATCGACGGATGCCGCGCCGCCTTATATGTCCACATCCAATCCAGGTTTATTATCCTGACCGTCGTTTGGCTTCCCGGAGGATTTTGAGTTTCTCTCCGAGACCTGTTTCTTTGGCCCTTTGTTTTCTTTTTTCGGTAAGAGAACGGGCAGTAAGAGGCTGTTTTGCGGGAAGGCGATACTTTTTTCGATATTCCCGAGGGGTTAACCCGTGGATGCTGAGATGCGTGTGCGATATCTGTCTGAATCTTTGTCCGCATTCCAGGCAGATAATTCTGTCCTGCTGGATTGAATCCATCGGTCTCATTTCGGTAGATGCTTTCGGTGTCTGCTCCTCTTCAGATTCAGAGCGAACCAATTCAGACAAAGGTAAGGTCTTGCTTTCCGCCGGTGTCACCGGTGCTTCGGCCTCGCTTCCCTGCAGTTCTCTTCGGGTTTCCATATCTTTGAGTGCCCTCAGCGCACAAAATGTATTATTTAAAACATCAACGATTTCGTCCGCGGACATGTCACGATGGGACAGCTGAGCCGTAAGAATATCTACAGTCATCTCCGTCAATGATCTTGCCATGGTAGTACTCCTTTTATACTTTAAGTTGTATTACAAAAAACATATTAATAGTCTTGTTTCAATGACAAAATATAAATCTTAATGCTGATAAGCCCGGTGCTGTTTTTAAGCATTAGCGCGCTGATTCCCTTTTATACCATAAGGAGTGAGGTGCACCATGTTGCACTCGTCCGAAAAAGATTCTTTATTTCAATATTCTTAAACATTTATTATAACCCAGCAAAACAGCCTTAAAATGTTATTTTTCCAAAACTCGGTGAAGCGGCAAAAATGTTTTATTCTGCCCGATGGCAGAGACAACTGACTTTTTGCTTTCCTCAAGCTATACTGCCAGCTTCACATTACGGTTCAGAGGGCGGCGCCCCTTTCAGCCGTTACGAAATGCGCTGCGTTCTGAAAATTTTACTGATCAGGATTCCGGGACTGTGCCCGGCGGGCACATGTCTCATTCTTGGGCGGTTGCCCTGCGGTGGTGAACATGAGACCCGTGTTGATAATCAAGGTTGGGAGGACCTTGCCGTCACTTGTCGCCGGCCGCGGCGACTTCGACGATTGGATTGTTGCGGCGATGGGGATTCCACCGGAGCAAGTCAACATCGTTGAGGTGAGTAACGGTGAAACACTCCCGGATTACCGCGAAATATCCGGCATCGTGATCACTGGTTCCCACGACATGGTCACCGACCACCTGGGCTGGAGTGAATATGCGGCAAAGTGGTTACCCGGTGCAGTGGATCGCCGCATTCCAACGCTTGGAATTTGCTATGGGCATCAATTACTGGCCTATTCTCTGGGGGGAAGAGTTGCCAACAACCCGCTGGGAAACGAGATCGGAACAGTTGCCGTGAGGCTCGACGAACTGGCACAAGATGATCTGCTGCTGGGTGGAATGGGCAGTCAGATCAGGGTTCACGTGTTTCACACGCAATCGGTTCTGGATTTGCCTCCCGGTGCCAGGGGATTGGCCGAAAGCGATTTGGACCGGCTCCAGGCTTTTGTCGTCGGTGATCGGGCATGGGGCGTTCAATTTCACCCCGAGTTTGACGCTGACATTGTTGTCCATTATATAAACCATTACCGAGAAATCCTTCTGAGGGAAGGAGCAGATCCGGATGCCTGTATGAAACAAGTGGCTGATAGTGCCGATGGTTCCCGGATACTAAAAAGGTTCTATAAAATAGTAACGGCCTCCGAAGCGATTTAAGAAATTGTTGGGCTGGATCTTCCAAGGCTGGAATAAGTCGACATCTACCGGTTCCCAGGTAATGTTATGGTGATTTTTTACAGACGCTAATCCTGTTGTGGATATGGTACCGCAAAAAGGGCTGACAACGGAGTAATTACCATGAGCTTGCCAAACGTATCTTCTCCGCCGAATTTCATTCGCAATATGATCCTGGAGGATCTGAAAAAAAATAAAAACGACGGCCGTGTTCACACTCGTTTTCCGCCCGAACCCAACGGTTACCTGCACATTGGTCATGCCAAGTCCATCTGCATCAATTTCGGTCTTGCCAGGGAATTTGATGGGCTGTGCAATTTACGGTTTGACGATACCAATCCAAGTAAAGAGGATGTCGAGTATGTCGAATCGATCAAAGACAGTGTTCGTTGGCTGGGATTTGACTGGGATGATCGCTTGTATTACGCATCGGATTACTTCGACCAGCTGTACGATTATGCTATTCAATTGATAAAAAAAGGGAAAGCGTTTGTGTGCGATCTCAGCCCCGAGGAAATCAGGGAATTTCGAGGCACCCTCACAGAACCCGGCAGAAATAGCCCCTACCGTGATCGTTCGGTGGAAGAGAATCTGGACCTTTTTCAACGCATGCGGGCCGGAGAATTCAAGGAGGGTTCGCGCGTTCTCAGAGCCAAAATAGACATGGGATCGGGCAACTTGAACATGCGCGACCCGGTGATATATCGGATTTTGAAGGTATCGCATCACAGAACCGGTGACAAATGGTGCATCTACCCGATGTACGATTTTGCTCATGGTTTGAGCGATTCACTGGAAGGGATAACGCATTCCATTTGCACCCTGGAATTCGAGGATCATCGTCCACTCTACGACTGGTTTCTTGACCAGTTGGGGGTGTTTCACCCGCAGCAGATCGAGTTTGCGCGCCTCAACTTGACCTACACCGTGATGAGCAAGCGCAAGCTGCTGAAGCTGGTGCAGGAGGGTCACGTCCATGGTTGGGACGATCCCCGCATGCCCACGCTGGTGGGTTTGCGCAGGCGGGGTTACACGCCGGAGGCGATTCGGGTTTTTTGCGAGCGGATCGGTGTGGCAAAAAGGGACAGCGTCGTCGACCTTGCGCTGCTGGAGCATTGTTTGCGAGAAGACCTGAATCTTCGAGCGCCGCGCGTGATGGCCGTACTCAGGCCTCTGAAAGTGGTGATCGAAAACTATGCGGAAGATCTCGTCGAAGAGCTGGAAGCCGTGAACAATCCGGAAGATGCCGCCATGGGGACGCGCAAGGTGCCGTTTTCCCGGGTGCTCTATATCGAACGTGACGATTTCATGGAAAATCCTCCCAAAAAGTTCTTCCGCCTGGCCCCAGGTCGTGAAGTGCGGTTGCGTTACGGTTACTACATCAAATGCGTGGACCTGATCAAAGATGAGACGAGCGGCGAGCCTGTGGAGCTCCGTTGCACCTATGATCCCGCAACCCGCGGTGGTTGGTCGCCGGATGGCCGTAAGGTGAAAGCGACTCTCCACTGGGTTTCTGCCGCCCATGCACTTAACGCTGAGGTGAGGCTGTACGATCGACTTTTCACCAAACCCGATCCGTCTGAGGAAAAGGATGTAGACTTTCAGTCCCTGTTGAATCCCAACTCTGTGGAAGTGCTGAAACGCTGCAAAATCGAGCCGAGTGTTGCTGCGGCGGCACCGGGGAGTCGTTTTCAGTTCGAGCGCCAGGGTTATTTTTGCGTCGATCCGGACTCTTCCAATGACATTTTGGTGTTTAACCGGACCGTGCAGCTGCGCGACACCTGGGCCAAGATCATGCAGGCTGAAAAGAAGTAAACGTTGCGGCCGGGCAAGAAAAGCAGGCATTTGTTTGAGGGAAGATTTGAGATTGAACGATCGATAGAAAAGGGTAGAGCAGGATGGAAGTGGACAAGAATAAGAGAGAAGACATGGATGATGAAGGCAGTTTCGCCGAGCTGCTGGAAGGAAGCTTTGTCGGCGCGCAACGACTACGACCGGGACAACGGGTGAAAGCCGCCATACTCAAGATTACCTCAGATTGGATATTCCTTGATTTGGGCAGAAAGAGCGAGGGCTATCTGGCCACCAAGGAGCTGCTTGACAAAGAGGGAAACATCACGGTCAAAGAGGGCGACATCATTGAAGCCTATTATCTGCCGAGAGAGGATCAGGAACAATTGTTCACGACCAAACTGGGAGGAGGTGAGGTACAGAGCAGTTACCTGGAGGAAGCCTGGCAGAGCGGAATACCTGTTGAAGGATTGGTTGAAAAGGAAATCAAAGGCGGATTTGAAGTCAAGATTGCCGGCAATATACGGGGATTTTGCCCTTATTCCCAGATGGGCCTGCAACGGGTTGAAGATCCCAAGGTGTACGCCGGTGAGCGACTGTCCTTTAAGATCACGGAATTCAGTGAGCGAGGGCGCAACCTGGTTCTTTCCAACCGCATGGTTTTGGAGGAGGAACGCCGGCGCCAGAAAGAATCCCTCAAGGCAACCCTGCACGAAGGAATGACGGTAAAAGGAGTCATTACCTCCATTCGAAACTTCGGCGCCTTCGTCAACATTGGCGGCGTGGAAGGGCTGATTCCTATCTCCGAAATCAGCTATGCAAGGGTGGAGGATGTGCACGAGTTCCTGGCGGTTGATCAGGAGGTAGAGGTTGTTGTTACCCAGCTGGATTGGGACAAGGAACGTTATAGCTTCAGTTTGAAGAAGGCTTTGCCCGATCCCTGGCAAGACATATCAAGCAAGTACCCGGAGGGATCGCAGCACACCGGGGTGGTTGCACGCCTGACCAACTATGGTGCGTTCGTTACATTAACGGACGGGGTCGACGGGCTGATTCATATCTCCAAGCTGCGGGGAGAAAAACGCATCAATCATCCGCGTGAGGTCCTCGCTGTGGGGCAGTCCATCGAGGTGAAAATTACCGCAGTGGACGAGGAGAACAAGCGCCTGTCTCTCTCTCCGGCGGCGGGCGAGCACCAGGAGAAAGCCGCTGAAGCCGATGAAGTCAGGAAATTTGTGGGACAGGCCGGCGGTTCCATGGGAACCCTGGGAGATCTCCTCAAGAATAAGCTCGCCAGCAAAAAGCCGACATAACTCCGTACGAGGTACGCTTTGCCATGCTGGTCTACGCGGGCATCGATGAAGCCGGTTACGGGCCCATTTTGGGTCCCCTTGTCATAGTGCGCAGTGTCTTTGTGCTGGAAAATTATTGCTCGTTAGATGAGTGTCCATCGTTGTGGGCTCTCCTCAAGTCAGTTGTTTGTAAAGATTGTGCGGACAAAGGTCGCCGCATTGCCATAAACGATTCCAAATTGCTCTATCGACCAGCTGGAGGAGTGCAACATTTGGAACGGTGCATTCTCAGCTTTCTTGGGGCAAATGGCTGCAACCCCGAGTGCCTGGATGAGTTGCTGCGAAAACTGGCATTTGATGAGGCATCCATGATCGCTGTTCAACCCTGGTACGCAGGCGCAGGCGACACTGCAAGTCTGCCGGTTGCGGTCCAATGTTCAGATCTTCTGGCAACCTCCCAACGGTTGGCGGAGGCCACAACAAGGCTGCGAATCCGGTTGGCCGATGTCAATGCCGCTGTGGTTTTTGAAGATCGATTTAACCGCCTGGTTGCTGCCGGCGGATCTAAAGCTATGTGTGCCTGGGAATTTGTCAGCGGTCACCTGCGATCAATATGGAACCAATTTCGGCAGCACCCAATCTTCGTTACTGTCGATCGTCAAGGGGGAAGAAAGTATTATGCAAACTTGCTTCGAACCACATTTCCCGAAGCGACACTGGAGATTCTTGAAGAAGCGGATCGGACCAGCCGTTACCGGATAGCCTCTGGGGATGGATCCATGCACATTATTGTACAAGTCAAAGGCGACATGTTGCATCTGCCGGTGGCCTTTGCTTCCATGACTGCCAAGTACGTTCGAGAACTCTTGATGATGCGATTCCAGGCATTCTGGAAAACCCATGCGCCGGGAGTGAAGCCGACATGCGGCTATGTTAACGATGGTAGGCGGTTTCTGCGGCAGATAGAACCGTTCATGGATAAACTGAACATTGATCCTCAAACGCTTGTCCGCAGTTGCTGAGAAACAAGTGTCTGATCGAGCTTTCTCTTCAATCATTCAGCATGGAGCTTGAAGATTGCAGCCTCCCGTTCGGGTGCTTCGTTGAGCTCCGTTTTACTCGGCCTTGATTTCTCCAACACCTTCCGGTCAGTTGCATGCTATCCTTCCGGATCAGTTTGGCTGGCAGGCAGATAACGGACGATCTCGGCGACAAATGTTTCCGGATCAATGGGTTTTTCAATGTAGCCGGTGGCGCCGGCCGCCAGCACCCGTTCCCGGTCTCCGACCATTGCGTAGGAAGTCACGGCAATGATGGGAACGCCATTGAGCTCATCATGTTTTGTCAGTTCTGCAGCCACGGCATAGCCATCCATTTCCGGCAGCTGGATGTCCAGCAGTATGGCCTGGGGATTCGTGTCCAGCGCCTTCTCAATGCCTTCTTTGCCGTCTCCCGCACCGATCACCTCGAATCCGCTTTTTTCCAACAAAAAGCGCATCATGTAAAAATTCTGTTCGTTGTCTTCAATGATCAGAAGTCTTTGTTTCACTGCAGGCCTCCTGGTTCCTGGGAAAGCGTATGGTGAATGTGCTGCCGCTTCCCCATTCGCTGGTAACGCTGATGGATCCGTTCATCATATCCATGAGTTTCTTGCATATGGAAAGCCCCAGCCCGGACCCCTCATGCTTCCGTGCCAACCCGGTGTCAATCTGGTGGAAAGGTTGAAACAGCCCCGACAGCTGTTCCTGTTTGATCCCTATGCCGGTGTCGGAAACCGCCACAATATAGTGATCCATTTCGCCGTCACAATGGATGTGGACATGTCCCTTTTCCGTGAATTTTACGGCGTTGTTCAGCAGGTTGAGGAAAACCTGTTCCAAACGGCGCTGGTCGGCACAGACCGTCGAAACATCGGGAGCGATGTGCAATTTCAGCTCGATCCCCTTCTTGGCCGCTTGCGGCGCAACCAGTTTGACCGTTTTCTCGAGGGATGATCTCAGATCAAAGGATGCACTGGCAAGTTCCAGTTGCCCCGCCTCGATTTTAGAAATATCGAGCACATCGTTGATGAGCGCCAGCAGGTGGCGGGCGCTGCTCTGCACCATGGACATTTGTTTGAGCTGTTCCTCGTTGAGCGGGCCTGTCAGCCCTTGTAGCATGATGCCGGTGAAACCGATGATGGAGTTGAGCGGGGTGCGCAACTCGTGGGACATGGTAGCCAGGAAGGCGGATTTGAGCTGGTCGGCCTCCTGCGCTCTTTCCATGGCTACCGCCAGTTCCTCGGTCCGCTCGGTGACACGCTGTTCCAGTTGTTCCGAGTGATGTAGAACCTGTTCATACAAGCGCGCGTTTTCGATGGCCAACGCTACCGGGCCGCAGATATCCTGAACCAATTTGAGTTTGAGCTCACTCGGTCTTTCGTCGGTGCACGAGTAAACACACATGACGCCGATGACCTCGTTGCGCACCTGCAATGGAAAAGCAGCGTGAAACCGCATCTCTTCGTTGCCCTGGATCAGGGGGACAGTCATGCCTGCCGGTGCTCCGTCCCAATGGATGCACGGTTTCCCGCCAAGCACGGCCGCTGCGCACAAGCATTCGCCGATTCGGGTGGAGCTGCTCGAAGAAACAGGTATTGGCCCCGAGGCAGTTACCGACGTTCCCGGTACGAGCCGTTTACTGTCCCGATCCAGCAGGCATAAAGCGCCTCCTTCAAGTTTGGTGAGTGCCAGTGCCCCGCGCAGTGCGCGCTGCAAAATTGCCTGCAGGTCGAGCTCCGTGGTGGTCGCTCGAAGCGTACGATCGATGATGGCCAACTGTTTGTTGCGCTTAGATAAATCCCGGGTGCGGGCATTCACCTGACGCTTGAGGATGACGCTCCCCATCACGCTCATGAACAAAATCAAACCGGTGGCCAGCCCTATTCCCAAAAGCCATGACGGAAGCTTTAAGCGAACCTGTTCGGAGGTCCATCGTTTAAGCGACTCATAGTAGACAGATTGGGCGTCGCTCTTGAGGTTGACGAGGTGGGCGTCAATGGCTGCGAGCAGTTGCCCGGACTGGTTTTTTGGGCCTGCAAAGAAAAGGTCCGACGGGTTGAATATTACCGCGGTGTCTTCCAGCCCCGCCTTCTTGGCATGCATCAAGCCATAAAAACGATTGGTAATGGCAGCGTCGGCTTCTCCCTTCGCCACCATCGCAAAAATCTTTCCATAGTCCGGTGCGGAAATGAGGCTGATGCTCAATCCGAAGCTGTCGGCAATCTTTGCAAACGCGTCCTGTTGAACGGAGCGTTCCAGCACCACGACTCGCTGTCCATCCAAATCCAGTATCGATCTGATGCCGCTGCCCTGGCGTGCGTAAACCTGAAACCAGGAAGAAAGGACGGGCACCTTGTGGAAGGAATACATCGTCTCGCGTCCAGCGGTGTGGGCCACATCGGGCATCAGGTCGATTTCTTGGTTCGCCAGACGATCCAATCCCTCTCCCCAGCTGCCCGGTATGTATTGCAGATTCCACCCCTCGCGCTCCGCTATGTGCTCGATGACGTCAATAAAAATGCCGGCAGGACGACCGGATTGATCGGTGAAGACCTTGGGCGCGTTCTCATAGACGCCCACTTTCACAATTCTCCCATCGGCCCATACCCGCGGGGTGTACGAATGCAGAAAAGGCAGGAAGATCAGCAGCAATCCGGGCAGGACTCGGTTGAGCCAGGCGGAGATCCGTTCATTTGCCATCCACGACTCCTGTTGGACGAAATCATCTGAGTTTTTCGACCGCGCAAAGCTCACCGCCGAAGCCAGCGCGCCGGCCGTGATTCGGCTTTCGTGCGTGCACGGGCAGGCGAACGGGAAGGGAATTGAATCGATCAGTGATTGTTGGCCGTACCCCTGAACTGATCGACAGCATAAGAATACACAAAAATTGGTAGATGAAAAACACTAACCCGGTGCGTGGTAGCTCCTGCAAAATTTCCATTGAAATCGCAACGGGTGCTGCTTAACAATATGAACATCGCTACATTCGTTTAGGTTGACAATGACAGGCCGATAATCTTTTTTCCCTGAATCATGAATGCAAGGAGGGTGTTATGCGATCCAAGGCAACGATTTTCATGCTGCTGTTCACCACATTGTTGCTCTTTTCATGCGAGACTGTGCCCATTACCGGCAGGCAGCAGCTCAACCTGATTTCTTCGCAAGAGCTCAATGCCATGAGCTTCAATGCCTACAACGACTTTTTGTCTAAGAACAAGGTGGTCCAGGGAACAGAAGGTTCTCAGATGGTCCAACGGGTTGGATATAAAATCCAGCAGGCGGTGGAACAATATATGAGTGCTCAGAATATGGGTGATCGTCTGCAGGGTTACAACTGGGAATTCAATCTGGTCGAGGATCCGAGCGTCAACGCATGGGCCATGCCGGGAGGAAAAGTGGTGGTGTACACCGGCATGCTGCCGGTCGCGCAAGATGAAGCCGGCCTTGCGGTCGTCATGGGACATGAAATTGCTCATGCTGTTGCAGGGCATGGCAACGAACGCATGAGCCAGCAGTTGCTCACCCAGTTGGGGGCGACTGTGCTGAGCACGGCCCTGACCAAGTACCCTGCGCAAACTCAGAACCTGTTCATGGCTGCCTTCGGAGCGGGATCACAGGTGGGCATTTTGCTGCCCTACAGCAGACTGCAAGAGTCTGAAGCGGATCGTTTGGGCCTCATCTTTATGGCTATGGCGGGGTACGATCCAAACGTGGCTCTGGGTTTCTGGCAAAGAATGGCTGAGCATAAGAAGGGCGGAGCTCCTCCCGAGTTTTTGAGCACGCATCCGGCCAGTTCGACACGCACAGAAAATATCAAGAACTACATTCCCGAAGCCATGAACTATTATCGGCCAGGCTAGCGGGTGTCCATCCGGAACCCCAATGCCTATTCTGCTGGGTTTCGTACTTCAACCCAGCCTACTTGGAAGCTGGAATCATTTTCTTGAACAGTATAGTTGGTGAATCCGCAAGAAGGCAGAAAGCCGCTGCGAGCGGGCGAGCCGAGCAAGGGAAAATGACACCACAGGGTAGAGACGCACAAACAGGCTGCAGACATCTCAGTGAGGAAGGATCGTGGCAGGTTTAACGTATTCCTTCGTCAAACCATGTGCGGGCGCTATGATCTCAGAGGTCGTGCCGTTATGCGCCAGTCGTCCATACCGCCCTTGGAGGTCTCACGGCTCTCCCGTATGACCACTTTCTGCAGTTCCTTTGTGAGCCTCGTACAGGCATGAGCAGTCCGGATTTGCGTCCCTGCCAGGACTGCCCCATAGACCTTCACGACCGGCAACGGTGGGCTTTCTTTTGCCCAGGTACTAAGCGATTCAAATCTCTGGGTTAGCTCGTTGTGCAGGTCCTTGAGGGATACAATTTTCTCTTTCACATCTGACATCCTGGCTTTAACCGGTGCACACCTTTTGTCTTGAATGTCATTCATTTTTCTTTCAGCGTCCCGGAAGGTGGATTGAAAATAGATGGTGGAGAACTTCACCTGCTCTACGTGAGCCGGGTTATTCACCGACTCCAGCTCTTGTGCCTCCTCTTCTAGGGATCTCAGCTCGCGTAGGATGTCCTCCTGTTTTTGAATCAAACGCCCCATCTTAATTTCCATCCGCTGGCGGAAACCATTGAGTTTCCGCAAAGCATTTTCAGTTCGAGCGATTTTGCGCTCACTTGCCCTGATAAGGGCCTTTAGTTCTGCCAGCTGGACCTCCAACTGCGCGGCTATCCCGACCACCAGTCGGCAAGCCCGGGATTGCTCTGATCCTATTTGCTTCGCCTCAATGCCGCGCTTGGCTTGCACCATTGATGAAAAGATCCTGCCGCACCTGACAAAACATGTGCCGCAGGAAGCTACCGTGGAGTCTATGATGCTCGATTCAACGAGAACATCGCCCATGGCCTCAATAGTCGCACCCTGAATAAATTTTGCCTTTACATTGCCTTGCGTCTTGACGGTCGCGCCAATTATCCCGTCCTTCACCACGACGTCGCCGGCAATCTCAATTTGGGCCTTTCTGATTTCTTTGGCGGAAAGACTCCCTCCCTTGACCCGAAAACCATCTTCGACGGTGCCGTGCACGCAGATACTGCCGTCAAAGTCGATATGGCCGGTTGCGAGATTGACGTCTCCCTGCACCACATATTCAGGTTCCACCACAAGTCTACCGTCTATGCTGATTTTGGGCCGCCCTGGCCGCCTTGCCCGAGCCTCCAAACCGTCTTCACTGAGAATGACTCCCTCTGCGCAATAAAGGCGCAATTTTTTCGGCTTATAAACCGGAGTCTTGAGACCGTAAATGTTCAGACCGTCCTGTCCCTCGACAGTCGGGATCAATCGCGCCAAAATTTCTCCTTCGTTGACCTGCGGCACCTCACCACGGTCCTTGAAGTCAATGCGCTGGCCGCTTTTTACCGCACCAATCCTCAGAGGATCGGTCTCGAAGAAGTATTCGATGCTGCCATCTCTGCCTTCCACGGGTGCTTGACCTCGAGCCACTTCCAAAATCCTCTCGCCTGTCTCCGGTTGATCGAGAAATTCGGCGATGCGACTTTCTTCAACGATGCCGTGAGCGATGCCATGCGACTCAAGTAGTGCAAGAACCTGCTCGACGGTCAACCCGCTGGCGTGCGGACTTTTCAGTAGCAGAAATGCCTGCAAGCCGTCGTCCGAGACGCGTAACTCGCTTTCCGCTCCAGCAAATAAGGTCAACTCGTTTGCACCCAAAACCGAACCCTGTCCATGGGAAGGCTGGCAGTCAACGGCAGCGACATACCCCCGCTGGTTGGCTTGCCCCTTGTCCCTCTCGGTTTCTGAGTGCACAGACGCTTCCCTGCTGCTATTGGCCGGCGGGTGCATCTCAGCCCGCTGTTCGGATGGGACTCTTTCCTGTTGCGCCAGAATCTCAGAGAGACGGCAAATGCGCCGGAACTTTCGAAACCGGATCTCTTGTTCATGGAAAGCAGCTGTCACCTGATCTGGAGAGCAAAGACCTCTCTTCAGAAGATCTTCGACAGACCGTTTGTCCTGTTCTCTTGTCATAAGAAAGGATCTGATCTGGCAGACACACTGCAGCTGTTTTTCGGTCACGATTCCCATCTGCAGAAGCACAGCCCCCAAAGGCTCCTCAACTCCCTTGGTCTCCTCCCTGCGGGCAACCGCAAGAGCCGACAAAACCTGTTCTTTCGTTGCCAGACCATACTTCAGCAGCAGCTTGGCCAGCATCTCGTGATCTTCTTTTGCTCTGTTTCGCTGAATCATTTTCTAAATTCCTTCAGCAACTTGCCTGGCTTCCCAGCGAGATCCCGAGAGATCTTCTGGTCTGCAGGTTAAATTGATACTGCCAGAGTCGAAGGTTGAGCCCGGACCTGTGGAGATGGGGAGAAGAAGCGGCGCAGCAGATGCGATTCAGCCATCGGTAGTGCCTTCGCTCTAATAAATCGACTTATTAGAGCGATTTCTTTAATAAAATCTTTTAAGGGCGGGTGCGCTTTCGTGCAAGCGTGCAGACAGTCGGCCGTCCTGCTGACCGGGGTGCTTTGATCTGATCTTGGTCGCGTTCCCAAAGGATGATCAACGCTTCAAAACAGCAGCAATCCTGCCTAAAGAAGTCGATGAAGGAATAAAGTGCACAGTCGAGGTCGATAGGGCACACGATGGAAACGCGGACCCTGGCTACAGGCGCCCCAGGGAGGAAGGAGGTCGGGTTTTGCCGATTTGCAGGGTCAGCACGGCCAGGCAGATCAGGTATGGGAGGGCCAGGAAGAACTGATGGGGAAGGTTTGCCCAGGAGACCGCCAGCCACTCCGAAAAAGCTTCGCTGAAGCCGAAGAGAAGCGCCGCGAGGAGTATCCCCAAAGGCTTCCAGCGGCCCAATATCAACGCAGCGATGGCCAGGTAGCCACGTCCCTGCGTCATGTGTTCGACGAAGGCGGAAAGCTCGCCGATGGACAGGTAGGCGCCACCCATCCCTGCCAAAGCGCCCCCTGTCAGGACAACCAGGGAGCGCATGAGGGTGACCGGCAACCCCGCTGCTTTTGCAGCCAGTGGGTTTTCACCGCATGCTTTGATGCGCAGCCCCCAAACGCTCCAGCGAAAGAAAGCCATGGTCAGCAGACTGAGAGCGATGGCGAGCGGAGCAAGAATCGATATTTCCCCTGAGGTCCATGCCGGCCCGTTGTCCACGAAGGGCAAGCTTTCCGAAATGCACTGTCGCAACGTTGGGAGTTTGGCAACAGAGGGTGAAGTGCCGTAGACTCCAAAAATCTGGTTCAAGAGAACCCCGGTGGCGCCGGCGGCCAGCAAATTCAAAGCGATGGAGCTGACAATCTGGTTGGTTCGAAACTTGAGGCAAGCCAGGCTGTGCATGAGCCCTATGAGCATGCCTCCAAGGGCGCCTCCCATGAGGCCAAGCCAAGGAGAGCCACTGACAAAGGCCAGCCAAACCGCCAGGAATGCCCCTGTCAACATCATGGCCTCGAGAGCGAAATTGATCACCCCGGCAAGTTCGGAAATCATGCCACCCATGCACGCCAGCAAAATCGGTGTGGTTTTTCCAAGGGCAACAAGAAACAATTGAAAGGCGGCCATGGTGAATCATTGCCTGGTTTGTTCGGGGTAGCCGAAAAGATGCCCCAACAGTGAGCGCCGGCGGGTTCTGCCCGGAACGGGCAAGCGCACTCGACTGGCCACTGTGATGAGCAGCAGGGCCTGCAGTACCAGGATGGTGCTCGGTGAGATGCCGAGCGCGAGTTGCAGCCACTTGTCTGCGGCGCGCAGGCTGGCAATCAAAAGGGCACTCAACCATGTCCAACCGGGGACATTGTTGACCAGAAATGCGACGGTGATGCCATCGAAACCGTAGCCGGGTGAGAACGCTGCATAGAAGCGGTGGTGGACCGCCGCCACTTCCAATGCTCCCGCCAGCCCGGCCAATGCACCGCTTAACAGGAAGGAGCGGGTTTGCCGGCGGTTTACTGGAATGCCTGCTGCACGGGCAGCAAGTGGATTGCTCCGGCAGGCGCCGGCTTCATATCCCCCGCATGTTCGGTAGAGCCACACATGCACCAGGCACATGGCGATTAAAGCCGCCCAGGGTGCGGCAGTGACCCCTATGGTTCCGACCGAGCAAACCGCACGCCAGGTACTCTCAAGGGGTATTTCGGCCGTACGCGCCATGGCTGAGCCGTCGCCGAGCGGGCCTCGCGCCAGATAGTCCGCCAGGTATATGGCGACGTAGTTCAGCAGAAGAGTGCTCACCACTTCGTGTACCCCGCGTTTTTGCCGCAACCACATTGCCGGAAGCGTCCACAGGGCTCCCGCTAAAGCCCCCACAAGGACAGTCAGGGGCATCAGCAGCAATCGAGGCAGCTGCGAAGCCGTGAGGGCAAAGCATGCTGCGCTCAGCGCCCCGAGAGTCAACTGCCCTTCGCAGCCGATGTTCAGGAGACCGGCCTGATATGCAACGCTCACTGCCAGACCGGTGAGAAGTAATGGAGTCAATTTGCTCAAGGTGGCCGCAGCTGCATTGGGGCTTCCCCACGCTCCTTCCCAGATGGCCGAAATCAGCTCGAATGACCCGGTACCAAGAAAATAGGCCAGAATGATACAAAACAGCATTCCCGCCATCAACGCGTAAAGCGTTGCAACCAGGGGCTCCAGTTGCTTAATGATGGGGTGTTGGTTTCTTGCAATGGACATAGGCGCTCTCAGTTACTCGGGTGCACCGAGCATCCACTGTCCGAGCAACTCGCGCTCGGCTCGATGGGTATGCGTCACTCCCATCAGTCGCCCCCGGTACATGACGCCAATGCGGTGACTGAGTGACAAAAGCTCCTCCAGGTCATAGGAAAAGATTAAAAAAGTGACCCCAGCGCGGATCAACGATCGGATCCTCCTGTGAGTTTCCCGTTGGGCGTGTATGTCCAGTCCGCGGCACGGCTGCTCGAGTAGCACCATCTTGAGAGGATCCGTAAGGGCGCGCTCGAGGATCACCTTCTGTTGATTCCCACCTGACAAGTCGGACAGAGGTTGTGTGATGTTTGTATAGGCCACCCGGCTAAGCTCGAGCCGGCTCTCAGCCTTTTGCATGATGCGCTTTTTGTGCAGCCAGCCCAAAGTCTGGTTGGAAGGCCTGCGTTGGAAGCCCAGCAAGAGGTTTTCCCATAGCGACAACTCGGCCAGAGCACCTTCCTCGAGGGAATTTTCCGGCAGCCAGCGGATGCCCATTCCTAGACGCGCGGCAGCCGGTGTATTGGTGATATCGTGGGCGCCCAGCCTGATTGTTCCTGCGCTGACGCGGTGCATGCCCGCCAACAGCAGCGCCAGAACCCGCTGCCCGTTGCCCACGACTCCAGCCATGCCAAATATTTCTCCTTCCCGAAGCTGCAGGCAAAAGTCTGTAATTCCAGGTTCCTGGTGGACAGATTGGGCTGTTACCGTTTCCACACTCAATATTGGAGGAGCCTCGGGGGGCAGTTCGCTGGAAGGCTGTCCGAGCATTGCCTCCCCGCCGTTGCCCGTCATGTCGACAAATTCCGGATCAAAGTCTGCGGCAGGCGCCGTTATCCAGCATTCCTGATCCTTCATGGATTCCGGCCGGGGTCGAGATGATGGGCTTGACGCATTCTCGAACAAGCTCCCGGCGATGCGCCCGGGAGAGAGGTAATTGATCCCGTCTCCATTCGGGACTGCCGCATCGTCGCCTGCGGGCACGAGGAGGGATGCGATTTGTTGAGCGGAAGTTTGGTCTCTTTGCCAGGTGCCTGCCAATTCACCGCGGCGCAGAATCGTGATGCGGTCTGCAATGGCGAAGACCTCCCGCAGCCGGTGAGTGGTCAAGATGATGGTATGTCCCTCTGCCCTGAAGGTGCGCAGCAGCGCCAACAACCTTTCTATTTCCGCGGGAGCCAGAAGGCTGCTCGGCTCGTCGAGGAGCAGAATCCGCGCCCCCCGGTAAAGGAGCCGCAAAAGCTCCATTTGCTGTCGATGGGCAAAGGAAATTTCATCTGCACGCACATCCAGCGGCAGGTCGAATCCGAAAGAGCAACAAAGCGCTTCCACCTTTCGCCTGGTTTCTTTTCTGTTGAGTACGCCCCATCTCCTGACTTCGGCTCCCACAACGATGTTCTCCAACGAGGTCAGTTGCGGGAAAATGAGAAGTTGTTGCTGGACCATGCCAATTCCGGCTCGCAACGCCTCTTTGGGGTGTTTGAAAGCGACGGGTTTGCCATCAAGGTGGATGTTGCCTTCATCCGGCTGAACCAGTCCGAACAGGATTTTCATCAAGGTGGATTTGCCGGCCCCGTTTTCCCCCACCAATGCATGGATTTCTCCCGCCGCAACAGCCAATGTCACTTGCCGGTTTGCCCAAAGCTCGCCGTATCTTTTGCTGATACCCTGCATGAGAATAAGGGGGGGCGCACTCAAATCACGTCCTTAGGGCCGGGCTACAGTTCAGGAATTTGAAAGTCAGCGAGTTCGGCATCGCTTTTGGGTACCGAGATTTTGCCTTCTTTGAGAAGCCTCCTGGCTTTGTCGATCCACTCCATGTCCCGGGGTGTGAACAGCTGCTGCGAATATTTCATCGGAGAAAGGTCTATGGCTCCTTGTGCAGCACCCAGCCAGTGATGACCCGGTTCAAATCGACCCTGTACGATGCCTTCGATGGCCTGATAGATGGCGACGTCCATGCGCTTCAATGTACTCGCCAGGATTTTTCCCGGCATTTCCGCATCCATATCGAGATCTTCGGCAATGAGGTAAACGCCCTGCCTGTCTGCTATGGCCTCCATCACACCTATGCCCGTGTTGCCGGCAAGTCGAAAAATCACGTCCGCGCCTTTGGCGATTAATGCTTGAGCCAGGGACTTGCCTTTCACCGGGTCGTTGAACGAACCTGCGGAAACGACAATGACTTCTATCGCCTTGGCGCGTTTTTCCTCGGCGGTTTTAACGCCGCTTTTAAACCCATTGACGTAGGCTTTCACCGGAGGGATATCCATGCCGCTCACGACTCCCACTTTGAGTGATTTGGTGAAAAGGCCAGCCACCAGGCCAGCGAGAAACCCCCCTTGCTCGGACTTGAAATCAAAGCTGGCAACATTTTCTCCGGTGACATCTCCTTCGATATGGATGAATCGGGTCCCAGGAAAACCGGGTGTCACTTGCTTGAGCGCATCCACAAACAGATACCCCAGAGTGACCACCACATCCGCGTTCTGGGCGGCAAGCGTGATGTTCGACAGGTAATCCGCCTGCTCTCTTGCTTGCACAAAGCGGGCTTTCAGTGCAAAATCCTGCTTGGCTCTCAGCACCCCTTGCCAGCAGACATCGTTGAATCCTTTGTCGCCAAGACCGGCTACATCGGTCAAAACCATGACTTCTAATGGCGGATCCGGGAAAGCGACAGCGCTGCCAGATGACAGGGCGGACACCCGGGTAACAAAAATCAATAGGACTGTTGCAAGTATCCTGACAGCGATTCTCCGCGCAAAGTTTTCCATGCAGCGTTCTCCTCCTCCTGATAGCCCCCGGTTTGCATCGTCAACACCAGAACCCTTTGCCCGTTTGGTTCTTGCTTGTTGCAGCTGCAACGATCATGAGTCCAACGATGCGGGCCTGACGCCCCGGGCGTCACCCGATCCCGCCTTCATAAAACAACTACGCTTTAAAGTGCAAAGGTTATTCAAAGGGGATGTGGGCATCCCATTGCGGTCCGTCTTGTAGGGAACATTGGTCCTTTTGGCAGTCGGCCCACTTGGGACGGCTGTTGGGCGGGTGGCCGAAAAAGCGCTACTTGAGGGGTGCTTCATGATCAGCTTAGAGCTTGATTCGGGGCAGACCAGGACGGTCCGCCCCCGCCAGTTGGAGAATCACGGTGGAGGTCCGCAAGCTTACGCTTGTTATACAGACATGTTGCGAACAATGCCGCTCACCAGGGAAAAAGCCGGCTATTCATCGGGAGTCGGCTGCATCTCCTTTGCCAGTTGCTCCGGCGTCATGGTCCAGAAGGGAGTGCCGTCGCTGGTCAGTCGAACCTTCAATTCTACATTTTCTCCTCTGCTCTTGTTCTTGACCTTTGAAGCCATAAAGACCTCTTGCCCGTCGATGTCCGCCCAGACCCCTTTTACCTTGACTTTATCGCCTTTCCTGAGGCCGACGCTGTCCATTTTAACAAATGATTTTGGTCCCAGGTGTACTTTCACCAAGTCTCCGTCCTGGTCCTCGACGATTATGCCGACACCGGGTGCCATGCCGGATAGCGGAGTGATGTCAATGACTTCCTGAAATACCCCCCGGAAGGAGTCCAGTTCATTGACGTTATAGTGACCGTTGTATTCGCTGCTTTCCTCCCATCCTTCCAGTCCTGGGTCTTCGGCTGAAACGCTGCGAGCATTAAAAGCAATCAGACAAACCAGCGTCAGGGAGACAAACAACAAGAATTTGCAATTCCTTAACATCATATCGCCTCCTATTTGCGAGAAACATTATCCGATGCGCACACCTCAAAACCTTATCATATTACCCATAAAAATATGAGCCGCAAAAGACTTTGGCAAATCCAGTATAGCAAAAAATCAGATTGACTTTAAGGTTTCCTATTCTTTATGGTGCAATGCTTTTGGAAGAAGGCACCTGCAAGCAATTGACAGCCCTTTCTTTGCGGTAGGTGTTCAAGCTTGGCAGCTTGCCGCTCAGGAAGACAGCAGATCTGTGTTTCTCTCAGAAGAACAGTTTTGGGAAGCCTATGGCTTTTTTGGAACTATCCGTGAGTGAGCATGGTTCCTGACAGGAGATGCGGCCAATCATGACAGTTTTCCGTCCCGATGACTGGGTGTTGCTGACCACGCAAAAAGGAAAATCGTGGCTCGTTCGGATCGAGAACGCCCCCTACAGTTCCCACCTGGGAACCGTCAACATGATGGATGCGGTGGGGAAAGAGGAAGGCGAATTTCTCGAAACCAACAAGGGCGTTAAACTGTTTCTCCTGCGTCCCACCATGGAAGATTACATCTTCAAGATGAAGCGGCAGACCCAAATCATCTATCCCAAGGATTTGGGGGCCATCATCATTTATGGGGATCTCCAACCCGGTTTGACCATCCTCGAATCGGGGGTCGGCTCCGGTTCTCTCTGCCTGGCGCTGCTGCGGGCGGTGGGCGAGCGCGGCAGGGTCGTATCCGTGGAAAAGCGGGAAGAGTTCGCTCTGCTGGCAGCTGACAACATCAAGAGGTTTTACGGCTATTCTCCGCCGAATCACGACCTTGTGGTCGCCGATATCCAGCATGTGTGCCTGAAGGTTGCCGCAGACCGTGTCGTTATTGACCTGCCCGAACCATGGGGAGCCATTAACAAGGTCACACCATTTCTCAAAATGGGCGGCCTGCTGGTGAGCTTGAGTCCCAACGTCGGGCAGGTGCAACTGACTCACCGAGAGCTCAAGACCAATGGATATATCCACATTCAGACCTTTGAACTGCTCAAACGGGATTGGATGATCGACGCCCTGCGAGCGCGGCCGGTAGACCGCATGGTGGCGCACACCGGATTCCTCACCGTGGCCAAGAAAGTAAATCGGGCGACAGCCATGCTTGCCGCTTTTTGATGCCCCATGCGGTGGCCGCACACCTGCTGCAGCCAGCGATCCACCTTCCCTGAAGCATGGCCGTCGAGTTCCTGCCACGTGTTGCACAAAAAAGTTTTCCCGCCCGGAAATACATTCGCTCTTACTACAAAAATGTATCATTATTCCATGAGTTTCCTTCCTCACAAATCATCATAAATGCAATTAAAACAATAATATTCAATTGTTAGAAAATGTGCACGCAGCCTGGCAAGCTTCTTGCCTCATTAGCCGGTCACATTCAACTCTCACAAAAGACGAGGAGGCCAGGAAGATGACGAAGATTGATGCAATCGTTAAACCGTTTCGATTCACTCACGTGCAGGAAGCTCTTGTCAACATTGGCCTGCAGGGTATGACCGTTAGCGAGGTCAAGGGCTTCGGACGGCAGAAAGGGCATAAGGAAATGTATCGTGGCGCTGAGTATCAGGTTGATTTTGTCCCCAAACTGATGCTGACGGTGGTGGTGCCGGACGATCAGGTTGGCGGGGTCATGGAAGTCATTCAAAAAAACGCTCAAACGGGCAAGATCGGTGACGGCAAAATCTTCGTCTCCAGGGTGGATGAGGTGATGCGCATACGGACCGGCGAAATGGGCGCTGACGCCCTTTAGGGGTGATCCTAGAGCCATAACCACATATTTTAGATTTTCGCAGACTGAAAGGAGAAACGATGAACAGCAGCAGGAAGTTGACTATCTTACCGATGATTTTGGTTGCGCTCGCATGCCCGCTGTTTGCTTGGGCGGAGGATCTTACGGCTGCACAGGTGCAGACCCACCTGGATTATGTCTGGACATTGTTGGCGGCGGCTCTGGTGTTTTTTATGCAAGCGGGGTTTGCGTGCGTGGAAGCCGGCTTTACCCGAGCCAAGAATGCCGTCAACATCATGATGAAAAACCTCATGGATTTTGCAGTGGGAAGCATAGCGTTCTGGGCCGTTGGTTTCGGTTTGATGTTTGGTGTATCCGCCGGGGGCTTGATCGGCACCTCAGGATTCTTTCTTTCAGATTTCACCCCTGGCGGCGATCCCTGGGTACTGGCCTTCTGGATGTTCCAGGTGGTGTTTGCCGCAACCGCCGCAACCATCGTCTCCGGTGCGATGGCGGAAAGAACCAGATTCACTGCATACCTGGTTTACAGTGTTTTCATCAGCGCCATCATCTATCCCATCATGGGAGGATGGGCCTGGGGCGGCCTGTATCATGGCGGCGGATGGTTGGAGAAGCTTGGTTTTATTGATTTTGCAGGGTCTACGGTAGTGCATTCGGTCGGCGGCTGGGCGGCTCTGGCTGGGGCCATTGTACTGGGACCGCGCATCGGCAAATATGATTCCCAGGGCCGCCCGCGAGCTATTCCGGGTCATAACCTGCCGCTGGCATCCCTCGGCGTTTTCATTCTGTGGCTTGGGTGGTTCGGCTTCAACCCAGGTTCCACAACTGCGGGCAGCAAAGACATCGCAATGATTTTTGTGAACACGAACCTGGCCGCGGCCGCCGGTGTCGTATCGGCATTGGCGGCTATCTGGACGATTGCCAGGAAGCCCGATCTGGCTATGGCCCTAAACGGCGGTTTAGCGGGATTGGTGGCAATCACCGCTCCCTGTAACAATGTGACACCAGCCAGTGCGGTGGTCATTGGCTTGTTTGCCGGGATCTTGGTGGTGGGCTCGGTGTTGATCATTGACCGGAGCGGAGTTGATGATCCGGTGGGTGCCATCTCGGTCCACGGTGTGAACGGCGTGTGGGGAACTTTGGCCGCCGCCATATTCCACATGGAAGGCTTCACGCTGCATCAATTGGGAGTGCAGGCACTGGGATGCGCGACCGCTTTCGTTTGGACCTTTGCAACGGCCTATGTCATGTTTCGCATCATCAAGGCTACCATAGGGCTCCGGGTGACCGCTGAAGAAGAGATGGAAGGACTGGACATCGGCGAACACGGCGAGGAAGCCTACCCCGAGTTCACGACGGCATCAGATCATGGGGTGGGCAGCGTTTTCGGTTCCAAAACGGCCAGGGAAGCTTTTGGCCACCCCCGAGCGATGGAGGCGGAAGCGAGCAGATAGGGTCGTGCAGTTGAACTTCTCTTGCTTCACATCGCTCTTGCAAACCCATTTTGCCCCCTTATGCAGCCTCACGACTGCATAGGGGGTCTTATTTGATTACTGATCGCGTCAGTGTCGCCTTCGGGCTTGCATCAGGGGATATCGAACGGCAGCGAGATGTAAAAACTTGCACCTTCTCCGGGGATTGAACGAACTTTGAGGGATCCGCCGTGATCCTCGATGATATTCTTAGATATGGCCAGCCCCAGTCCGGTTCCATCACTTTTGGTGGTGAAAAAAGGGTCGAAGATGTTTTCCTGGACTTCAGGGGGAATTCCCGGGCCATTGTCGGCTATGGTCAGGTGGGCTTCTCTGTTGGATGCGCTTGAGCTGATACGAATTTTTCCCTGATCGGGGATTGCTTCTATGGCGTTGACCACGATGTTAAGAATCACTTGTTTGAGCTGGTCCGGGTCGCCTTCGATCATGATGGGGCCGGCGGCCAGATCCATTTGCAGCTCGATGCTGCGGTCTTTCAAGGCCGGTTCCAGCAGATCAAAGGCTTCGCTCAGCAACTGATTGAGCAGCAAAGATTCTTTTCTGCTCGAGGTAGAGGGTCTGGTGATCAGCCGAACACCGTTGAGCAGTTTTTCCAACCTGCGCACCTCTTCTACAATGATGCCCAATTTCTTGCGATCCTTTTCATCTCCTTTCAGGGCATCGCAGCGCGACACCTGTCGGGCGAAGCCACCAATCAGCATGAGCGGTTTGCGGATTTCATGGGCCACATGGGCTACGGCTTTGCCAACATCCGCCAGACGCTCAACAAAACGCACTTCCTTTTCCATCTCTTTTCTCCGGCTTATGTCGCGGATCACAGCCGTGAAATACAAATGACCACCGGTCTTGGAAACCGAATAGGAGATTTCCACCGGAAAAGAGGTGCCGTCCTTGCGCAATCCGTAGCATTCTCTCGCTTTGCCGATAACTCTGGGTATGCCCGTATTCAGGTACCTTTCGACATAGTCTCGATGTATGGTCTGGTGAGGATTGGGGATGACGGGGGATACATCGTGTCCGATGAGCTCTGCACGGCTGAAGCCGAACATTTGTTCAGCGGCCTTGTTACAGAGCAAGACTTTGTGTTCTTCATCAATGGTTATTACGGCATCGCTCACAGATTCCAGAATGTCCCACAAAATGGACTCGGATGGCAGTTTGGCGGTCGAGCGCTTAGGGATGTCCATGGAATCTCCTGGGCCGGCCGTGTGCGGCCGGGGGCTGGCGGAACCAGGCGTTACGGGGAAGATGAACTATCTCAGAGACTGCATCACGCGGTTCAACGCTCGCAAATCGAGCCTGTCATAATCCATCACCTCTCCGATTCTTACCGGAAGGATGAAGTGGAGTGTGCCTGCCTCCCATTTCTTGTCTGTTTTCAGGGCCTCGAGCAGAGCTGCGGGGCCGAAGTGGCTTGGAATCCGGGTGGGGAGTCCATAGACGACACAAAGTTGTTCCAGTTTGGAAAGCACACCCTGATCGATGCATGCCATCTCAACGGATAATTTCGTGGCGACCACCAGCCCCATGGCGACGGCATCCCCATGGGGAATCCGGTAGTCGCTCAGTCGCTCCACAGCATGACCGACCGTATGCCCCAGGTTCAAGACCCTGCGGTATCCTGATTCCTTTTCGTCGGCTTCCACGACCTTGGCTTTTATGACGCAACAGGCACTGACAATCCGCAGCAGAGCCTCCCGGTCGCGTCCCTTGATTTGCTCGGCGTGCGTCTCCAGGTATTTCCAGAGAACTTCGTCGCCGATCAACGCCGTCTTAATCACTTCCGCCATGCCTTGACGAAAATCTTCCTCTGCCAGGGTTTCGAGAAACTCGGGGCTCATCCAGATCAAGTCGGGCTGGTGAAAGGTACCGAGTAAATTTTTTCCTTCCGGCAGATCGACCCCGGTTTTTCCCCCGATGCTGCTGTCAACTTGAGCCAGCAGAGTGGTCGGAATCTGGTAATGGGGGATGCCCCGCATGTAGATGGAAGCTAAAAACCCCACCACGTCGCCCGTGACTCCTCCCCCAACGGCAACCAGCACGCTCCGCCGGTCAGCGCCGGCCTCGACCAGTTGCTGTGCCAACTGCTCGACCGAGCTCAAACGCTTGCGTTGTTCCAGTGCCCCGAACAAGAGCACACGCCCAGTGTTTGTACCCGGCCAGCCGAGGGGGCCGAGTTTCTCGTTCCATATTTCCCACACCCGTTTGTCCCAAATCCAATAGGGCGTGCGCTTTCCGGCATGAGCTTCCAGCGCCCCGGGCAATTCCCCAAGAAGATTCTCGCCCGCAACCAGCCGGGAGATGCGCGCAGGACTTCCCGGCAGCGTGATCGTTTGCTTCATGTTAGCTCCGTTTGACTCAAAGCAGAGGGTTTGCGCGATCGTCTGGTCCTCGAAGAGGACTTTTCCGCTACATCCCGAGTTTTCGCGTTCAGCTCGGAGCAACGCAGTGCACTTTCCCCGACGGCATACTCACTCCATCCCGCAGGGTCGGCGAATCGCATGAGGTCTTGACTGCATTCGCCGGCGTCACGGCGGGAAGCGGAGCAACACTGTGAACAGTCACCGCACATGGCGGATTCCCCACGCAAAACTCGGGCATAGTGCCGTATCACATAGATCAGAACCGCTGCCACGATAACTAAAACAATGGCTGTCTCAAACATGTACCGCTCATCCTCCGATTCCCATCCACAGACCACCTTGATAGATCGCTGCCGAAATCAAGTAGGCCGCGGTTGTGTTGAATGCCAGAGAAAACAAGGCCCATTTGACGGCGCCTGATTCCTTGGCTATGCAGGTCACGGTAGCCAGGCAGGGAGCATATAACATAATAAACACGATGAGAGAAAATGCTCGTAAACGGTTCCATTGCGGATCACTTGCCAGGCGCCGGCTCAAAGACATGCCGGCGTCAAGGTCCGCCCCACCCAATGAATAAGCCGTCCCAAGGGTTGAAATGATCAGTTCTTTGGCGGCAAAGCCTGCCAGCAGAGCGACGTTGGTGCGCCATTCGAAACCGGACCATTGGGTCAAGGTTTCGAGCGCCATTCCGATTCTGCCGGCGTAAGAATGTTGCAGCGTCGCTTCAGATTCGGCCCTGTCAATTGCTCTGATTCGTTGGCTTGCTTTGGCGATTTCCCGTGTCAGGCCATCTTGGGCTATTCCAGGCTGCATGAGGGAAGTGCGTGTGTCTTCGGGAAGCTGCGACAAGATTTGCTGTCGATCGGCTTCAAACTGACTCTTGCGCGCATCCGGAAGCAGCGGGAAGGTCATGAGAGCCCAGAACAGGATCGACAGAGCCAGAATGATGGTGCCGGCTTTGCGGATATATTGCCAGGTGCGCTCCCAGGTGTGGATCAGCAGCCCTTTAAGGGTCGGCATTCGATAAGGGGGCAGTTCCAGGAGAAACGGCGTGCTGGGGCCGCGCAGAATGGTCCAGCGAATGATCCTTGCCATGGAGAGAGCCGCAATCCAGGAGAAAATTGTCAGCAGAAACATCATTTGCGCATGGCGGGCAGGAAAGAATGCCGCAATGAGCATGGCAAAGACCGGCAACTTGGCACCGCAATTCATGAACGGCGCTGTGAGCAGTGTCGCCAGCCTTTCTCGGGGGCTGCGCAGGGTGCGCGTGGCCATCACTCCCGGCACGGCACATCCGCCGGCTATGCCGCCCGAAACGATATACGCCATGACCGAACTGCCATGCAAACCGAAAGTCCTGAACACCCGGTCCAGCATGTAGGCAACGCGCGCCAGGTAGCCTGTGTCTTCCAGGAAGGCGATGGCGAAAAACATGAAGAGTATCAGCGGAATAAAGCTCAATACGCCGCCAACTCCGTCGATAATGCCGGAAACGATCAACGATTGGAGCAGGCCCGGTGGAATAATGGTCTGCATCCAGGCGCTCAGGGTCGTGAATCCAGCGTTCAGCCACTCAACCGGCAGGGCGCTGTAATCGAAAGTGGCTTTGTACACGGCGTACAGGATGACAAGCATGATGAGCGGGCCAAAGAAACGGTTGGTGAGAACCTGGTCCAGCTGGTCGGAAAGGTACAGGCGATCGCTCCTTTGACTGTTGTGCACCACGCCCGCCTTGAGAACGGCAGAGATAAACCCGTAGCGATGGTCAGCAATGATTGCTTCCGGATAGGTCTCCAGAGTTTTCTGCAAATGCTCCGCAACGTGATCGGCTAAAGCCTCAAGCCGACTGGACAGCTCCGGGTTCACCTCCGCTCCTTTGTTGATGACCTGTTCATCGGCTTCCAGGTACTTGAGGGCAATCCAGCGGGCGGGGTAGAAGTCCAGCAAAAAGTCTGAACCTGCGATGTCTGTTTCCATTTGATCCAGTACCGGATCAATATCGGCCCCGTAGGAGATGTGCAGAGGTTTCCACGATCGGTTCTCAGCGGCCACCTCGGCTGTTTTCTCAAGCAACTCCAGCTTGCCTGTGCCGCTCCTGGCAACCGTTGGAATGACCGGTATCTGCAGACGCCGGGAGAGTTCTTCGGCATCAATTTCAATGCCCCGGCTGGCGGCGGCGTCTACCATGTTCAAGGCCAGAACGACAGGAATCCCCAACTCCAGGATCTGGATCGTAAGGTAAAGATTTCTCTCCAGATTGGATGCGTCGACGATGTTGATGACCAGCTGGGGACGTTCCAGGGCGAGGAAGTCGCGCGCCACCAGCTCTTCCATCGAATAGGCAGTCAAAGAATAGGTGCCGGGTAAGTCCACCAGCCTCAACTTGAGGCCGTTGAACAGGTGAACCCCTTCTTTTTTTTCCACAGTTATTCCGGGATAGTTGCCAACGTGCTGACGGGCCCCTGTAATGGCATTGAATAGGGTGGTCTTGCCGCAGTTCGGATTCCCTGCCAGGGCGATCAAATATTCGGCTGAAGCTGTCATTTGCCCTCATCGACCTCCACAGTGATATAATCCGCTTCGTTGTTGCGTAAACTCAGAGTGAAATTGCGCAGCTTAATGGCTACTGGATCCTTGAGTGGAGCCCGACCTTGAATTCTCAAAGGAGTTCCGGGGACCAGTCCCATATCGCGAATGCGCCGCCCCAACTCGCCTTCCGCCGTCACCTTGGTGATGACGCCTTCCTGTCCGACGGCCATCTGGCGCAGCAACACTGTCGGCATAGGACATCCTTTCTCGGCCCAAAATTAGGCGCGCCTAACTTTTCTTTCAAAAAAGAGCGGCTGAAAGAACAGCCGCCCCGTTACAGCAAACCTTGCACTTGCCCTGTAAATTCGTCATACTGCGGAAGTTACCATAATCTTTTGACTCACCCCAGATCCAAGGCTGAATGTTCCTCCGTTCACTCGGACAACGCAGGGACACCCGCATCCTCCACAAACCACTTCCATTTCTACTCCGGGATAGATACCCATGGAAGCCATTCGCCCACACAGGTTGCGTCCTCCGGAAATAGCGCATACTTTAAATCGCTTTCCCGCCTTTGCGTTGGAAAGGGGCTGCGCGCAGCTTTCGGAGGCCTTCGGGCACCTGCAAGGGCACGCTTGATTGCGTTTCCAGTTCTTGAACATGAGTTTCCTCCCACCCAACTGAAGTCGAATATTAGGTAATCCAAACTTTATAAGCTGTCAATAGCTTTTCTATTCCATAACTCGACATGCTGAGAATTTCCTTGACTATGGTCAAGTCAGTCCCGTTGTCCGCAAAGCCACACCAGATTCCCCCAAAGTCAGTGAATGTGCTAGACTTTGATTGCAAAGGAAAAGAGAACGCGGATCTGTTAGGAATGCCATAGCAATGGACATGGAAACGCATCGTGAGCCTACCCCGGGCCACATCGTGAAAAAAATAAGGGGAAAAATAGAACGGCAGATTTTGCCTGCCGGGCAAGAACTGCGACAATTGTTGGAGCTTTGCAACCATCCGCAGGAAAAAATGCGCGAAGAGGCAATCATTGCACTGCTTCACCCGCCCGATGTCGACGAATTTGCCCATTATCGGTGGCTGCTGCCCGGGATTCTTACAGCAGTCGCTTGTGTGGAGCGTCTGCCCGTTGCCATCCTGGAGCTTGTTTTTGACCTCGTGGGTTTTCTGGGCGAGATTCCCAGGGCGGGTCCTTTGCAAACTGCAACGGAACGGGTCTTGAGCCATTTGTCCAAATCATCTTTTGCCGTGCTTCTGCAAAGGCCGCTTGCCCCCGGCCCCTTTCTTCCCTGGATCAAGCCTCGAACGGTCATGCCGCGCCGCGCATCGCAACAGAAAAACTTCAAGAGAAGGTTGCGGATATTGCGCCGGAACATGCCTGCCGGATCCGTATCGCCAGCGATTGGCGAGATCACCTGGACGGATTTGAAACCGCTCTTGCAAAGCAGGCAGGGGGCCAGTGACTGCGGTTCAACCGGGCGATGGCGCAGGATTGGACGTGCCCTGTTGTTGCCCTCCGGTTTTTCTCAAGTCGATGCCTCCAGTACGGCTCGAGCAGGGACGCTGCATAAAAGAGGCGAGCGACCTCCCTTGCCGCCGCTCGCTGAGGGAATCTATTATGGAGGCTTGGGAAGCCATTCGCTGCGTTGCCTGGATCTTTTGATTCGGCTGCAGGCCAAAGAGCTGGCCGCCGTCAAGGGGCTTGCCACCGCAGTGAGTCAGAAGACGCGCCGGGTTGTGTTGAGCTTGCATAACGCCAGCCTGGCGGCCGCCGGCGGCTGGGCGTTTGAAAAATTGTCGCGCCAGTTTCCCTCAGAGGATCTGTGGCTGCAGTTTAAGAGAGGAGTCCAAAGGCGGATGGAATCGGCCAGTGGAGGACGATATTCGAGTGACAGCACAGCGATTCAACTTTTTGATCTGTGGGAAGAACGACTGGTCAGGCCAAAAGTGCTGCACGCAATGTGGGAAAGTCGGCTCCGAGCAGCCCTTGATGAGGCGCAGCAAGACTCATATGAGAGGGATTTGGAATCCTCCAGGGTGTTGCTCAAAAGCCCTGATGAAGCAAAGCTTCGGCAAGACAAAATGCTTGGCTGGTGTGGTGCGGTCAGCCCCCATCAGCGAATTCACCTGGGCCGGCTGATGGATTGGTGCGCAATGCGCAAGAGAATTTGGCAAAAAGGTCTCGTCCGACTCACTGCCATGCTGGCCGAAGGGCAAGAACTGATGACAAAGCAGAAACTACCTTATCTTGTACTGCCCTGGATCGACAAGTTCTTCATTTCCTCTCGTCGGGTGGATGACATCGAGTATTTGCCTTCCCTTGTCAGCTACCTGGAACAACAGGGTGCAGATCCCCTTGTGCTGTTTTGGGAAGATACCTCTCACGGTCACGCTCCAAGCTTGCAGCTGATGCTTAAAAGACTGGCGACGCAGGGGCTTCCGTTTCGCGGAATAGGCGTGTTTGACCCGAGCGAATCAAAGCGTGACGACGCGTTGCAGCACATCCTCAATGAGCACCGCCAAACTCGTTTGTTCGCCCTGCGGCCCCTCAACGATCTTCATCATCCCTGGTCCCTTGAGCAGCTGCTGCAAGAGCGCAACTATCCGTTTTTTCGACCTTATGACTCGGCCTGGAAAGATGGCCTGGCCTTCATCTATGTCGGCACCCAGGTATTTCCTCTGTTATCAATCCAGTGCGATGTGGAGCAGTTTCCTCCCTGGCTCGCCTGGAGCGGGCGCAAGTATCCCTTTGGCCTGTATTTCAGAGAACGACTGAGGGAGCTGTCATTAGACGAACGCGATGAGGCAGCCGATCCATTGTGCAGCGCATATGATCACTGGGCAAACCTACTCTGAGGCCGACTTGCGAACGGCTACCAACCTGGGACGTCCTGCCGGCAGCCAGATTCTTTCCAAAGGACGCCAGCCGCCAATGGGTACTTTGTCCTCGCCTTTGAGCGGATAAAAATGAATGGCCGCCGCGCCTGCGGGAACCGTCGCTCTACTGAAAGCACTTTCCCCTGCGTCATAGCGGTAGAGGTAATAATGCCCGCCCTCGGATAACTCAAAGGTCTCATAGATCCAGACGCCGGGGTCGCGGATAATGTCCACCAAGCCATATTCCTTTTCGGACATCTTGACTCTCCTCTTGGTCCAGGCTCTCTGACTCTTCCAAATAATAACAATGGATTCCCAAAGTTGCCATTGATCTCCACAAGCAAATCGAAGTGCGGCTCCAATTCCTTCCGCTGCTGCAATACTGAGGCTGTTTTGAAGATTGGACAGATCAATGCAAAAGGAATGGCGCGGGAGCGCCGCCTGGCACCCAGTAAAAACCGTTGACAATGTTATCCATTTCATCTTTAGTTTTATGGCTAACAGATAACTGAGACGGTAAGCAATTGCTGCGCTGCATATTTAGACTTCTCAACAATTTCAGAAAATCAGAGTGGTCCATGATCAACTTTCAAAAAGCGCGCGATCGTATGGTTGAGACGCAGCTGATCAGCCGGGGGATTAAAGACCCGCGAGTGCTCGAGGCAATGCGCAAGGTACCGCGCCATATGTTCGTCGACGAAGCTTTGCAAGAGCAGGCTTACAGTGATCACCCCATGCCCATTGGCGATAAACAGACGATCTCTCAACCTTATATCGTAGCTTTAATGACCGAGACCCTGCAATTGAAAGGCGATGAAAAGGTACTCGAAATAGGGACCGGATCGGGTTATCAAGCGGCCATTCTGGGCGAGTTGGCCGAGCGGGTATTTTCCATTGAGCGCTACCCCAATCTTGCCTATCGAGCCAATCAGGTATTGCAAAAACTGGGATACAAAAATGTTATTGTGCGGGTGGCTGATGGGACCATTGGTTGGCCGGACGAAGCCCCCTTTGATGCCATCATGGTGACTGCGGGGGCCCCCAGGGTACCCCAACCGCTGGTCGATCAGCTGGCCATGGGGGGGCGTTTGGTGGTTCCAGTGGGGGATCGGATTTCCCAGGAGCTGATTCTGGTGAAGCGTGTGCCGGAGGGCATTCAAAAGACCAACCTGGGCGGAGTGCGCTTTGTGGACCTGGTTGGTAAATGGGGGTGGCAAGAATAGATGCGACGCCCTATTGTAGGAATTATTGGAGCCGGTGCCTGCGAACCATCGGTGGAAGAATTGGCGGCCGAGGTAGGCCGTGAAGTTGCCCGGCACGACGCGGTTCTCATCTGTGGCGGTCTGGGCGGAGTCATGAGCGCTGCCGCGCGGGGTGCAAAGGAGGTTGGAGGAGCTACCGTCGGGATTCTGCCTGGCAGTTCCACCCGGGACGCCAATGTTTACATCGACTTTCCCATAGCCACCAACATGGGGCAGGCGAGAAATGCCATTATAGTCCAGACAGCGGATGTGTTGATCGCCGTGAGCGGTAGCTATGGGACTCTATCTGAAATCGCTCTGGCCCTCAAAATCGGAAGGACGGTGATCGCACTCGCCCCACGCTTTTCCATTCCAGGATTGCGCACGGCCCAATCCCCTGTGGAGGCGGTGCAGGAGGCTTTGGCCTGTGTGCGGAAAAGTCCACGGCCCATCGATGACACGGAGCATTCCTTGCCTCCGGAGCCTTGAAAAAGGGAACAGGAACGCTCATGCGGCCCTGCCCAAGGGCGGCCGGCAACGAAGTGGGCGCAAGTCGGTGTGGTCAGCAGGCCACTATAGGAACATCATCTTATTCTCCGAGGTCGGCAAGATGGAACAGATGGATTCTGGCCGAAGCAACCAGGTTGAAAATGATACGGCAGCACTGGAACGGCTTCGATTGGAAAATGAGGAGCTTCGAAAACAATTGCAGCACCTGCTCACCACGGCCAGCAATAACGAAAAGATTTGGCGGCATTTTACGGAGATTGAACGGATTCTTTTTCGGACCCGGCAGTTGGATGTCCTGGTCGAAGAGCTGCTGAGGGAGATCAAGGTCCGTTTTGAACCCGATTATCTGGTGCTTTTTTTGAGTCATACGGACATCATCGAACAGTTCTTCCCGGAGATTTGTCGGACGAATGAGCCCATTGCCGAGAATACCTGGGTGTTGCCGCTGCCTTCGAATAATGGCTGTGCCGTCGCTGCCGATGTTTGCAGGCCCTCATTCTTGAATGACCGCGAGGTCCGGGGGCTTCTCACGGTTCTCCCCGAAGCGATTGTTTCTTCTATAATGTCGGGAGTTTCAGTCCCTTTATGCATTCATGAAATGGTGTTCGGCAGTCTCTTCTTTGGCAGCCAGGATTTGCAGCGTTATCATCCGTTTGACAGCACCGACTTGCTGGAGCAGTTGGGGGTGAAAATTGCGCTCTGCATGGACAACTGTCTGACATATGAAAAAGTGAAGGAATTTTCAGTACTCGACCCGTTGACGGGACTGATGAATTATTTCCAGATTCACACCATCCTGGAAAAAGAGGCAAGAAAAGCTCGACGCTTTGAGACCCCCCTCTCGATTCTGATGATTGAAATGGACTTCTTCCATCCAACCGACGGCGATCCGGGACTCCTGAACGAGGTGCTCAGGCATGCGGCCGGCGTTCTCCAGGAAATTATTCCGGAACAAGAAGGATACCTTGGAAGATTCGGCAGCAACCAGTTCCTGGCGGTATTGCCCGATGTGCCCGCCGAGGAAGCCGCTGAAGTCGTACCCTACTTGACTCAAGCCATCCGCAGGTCCCCCTTCAAATATCAAAATACCGCCATCTTGATCCAGACCAACATCGGTATGGGAACCCTAAGCGATCAGACCAGGCGCACACAGGACCTGCTGGATGCTGCCGGCACCGAACTGTGCCGCCTCAAGATGTCCAAGGATGAGCACGGTGGAGATCCGGTTGCCCATGGGTAGAATTGAGCCATGGGTGATCTCTCGATGGCCGTCGATATATTCGTTGGATGGGTACAGCCATCCGCGGATGCTGCTCGTGGTTGACGCGAGCGAACCGCCAAGCGGGCTGTTCGATTGAATTGGACGCTTAACAAGGAGATTTTCCATGACAGTATGCCAGATACCTGAAAAACGAGCTACTGATGAAGAGGTTGTTGCGATACTTGAAAAGGATCTAACGGTTGCCGTTGTGGGTGTTTCCCACAAACCGGAGCGGGACAGCCACAAGGTGGCCAAGTACTTGAAACAACATGGATTCAAGATGATTCCCGTCAATCCTAAATACCAAGAGGTCCTGGGAGAGCCCTGTTACCCGGATCTCAAGAGCGTACCGGAGCACATTGATGTCGTCGATATATTCAGAAATATGGAAGCCATTCCAGGGGTTGTGGATGAGGCGATCGAGGTGCGCGCCGACACAGTGTGGATGCAGTTGGGCCTGGCTCACAACGAGTCGGCTGAAAAAGCCTGTAAGGAAGGACTCAAGGTAGTCATGGACAAGTGTATCAAAATCGAGCATCAGCGCCTGATGAACAAATGAACAAATAAAGCCGGGTGAACCGAGGGATCTGGGAGCTGGTCGTCCGAATGGAATTTATCTTGCTGTCAGGCTTTGAGAGGAAGAGGACATGGCGATGGATTTTCTGCGCCCGGAGGCGTTTTTCGATGTGGCGGCTTTTCGGCATCGAGGCTTGTTCGCAGGCTGCAATCAGGTCTGGCAGGCCCTGGCCAAGATTCCCGCCTATCTAGCGGAATGTTTGGAGCCCAACGTTGGAGCCATAGGCTGTTGGGGGCGGCCTCTGCCGCAGACGGTGATTCTGTGGAAAAACAAGATCTGGTGGGATGGATATGAGATTCTCGGTGGAGAGGTGAACAGAGGGAAATTCCGTGTGCGCATTGGCGGGGAAGAAGCGTCTCAAGCGGCAGTGCTTTTTGCCGGAGCGGTGCTGTGGGATGCTCAGATTTTCTTGGGAGAGGGTTCTGTTGTGGAACCCGGTGCACTCATTAAAGGACCCACCATCATTGGAGCTTGCACGGAAGTTCGTCAGGGGGCCTACATGAGAGGCAAATGCCTGGTGGGGGATCACTGCGTGGTGGGACACACCACCGAAATGAAAACCAGCGTCATGCTGGATGGTGCCAAAGCCGGGCACTTTGCCTACATCGGAGATAGCATTTTGGGAAGAAACTGCAACCTGGGGGCGGGTACGAAATTGGCCAATCTGAAGATCACCGAGGGAACGGTCCAGCTGAAGATTGGTGAGGAGATCATCGACAGCGGCATGCGCAAATTTGGCGCCATCATAGGGGATGAGGTTCAGATCGGCTGCAACGCGGTGACCAACCCCGGAACGCTGCTTGGCCGACGCAGCATGGTGTTCCCCGTTGTATCGGTGCGAGCCGGTTATTATGGTCCCAATTCCTTTGTCAGTGCTTAATATTCCCGCTGCGACCGGCAGGCGCCTGGTAGCCATTGCCCGTTACTATCGTGATTTTTATGCAGAACTGCAACGCGGCGGCCACGAACTCTACCGCATGACCCAGCTTGGTGCCTGGGCGGCTTCTAGAGCGTCGCATGTTTATTTCTTTTTTAAATCCGTTGATCTCTCCTCCTGCAAACTGTTTCTTGATCTCGGAAGTGGAGACGGAATCGTCAGTTGCGTCGCCGCTCTGTTCACTCGGTCCATGGGAATCGAAATCGATGCGGATCTTTGTTGCATCGCTCGAAGGGCCTCACTTGATCTGGGGCTGGGCCATCGAGTCACGTTCGTCTGCGGGGATTACCTGGATCACCGTATGGATCGAGCGGATTGCCTCTACCTGTACCCGGATAAGCCCTTTGATCGTCTCGCAGAGAGGCTCTCCTCATGGAACGGGACCCTTCTTGTTTACGGGCCGCATCTGCCTCCACACCGCTTGCGAGCCGTGGGTATGCTCAGGTGTGGCCGAGAGCAAATGGCGTTGTACATGAATGTTCCATAATGCGACCTTTTTTCGCGGAACACGGCGCTTGTTTTGAGGTATAAGAACATCCACCGGGGGGTAGAAAACCATGGCGAAAAGAGGCAGTCTAAACTTTTGCGGCATTGAGGTGAGCTCATCCGATCTGGAACTGATTGAAGGCACCATCAGGGATTGTGCAGGATTGAGCCGTACCGAACTTGCCTACACCGTGTGCGAGTTATTGGGTTGGCGGCGCCCCAACGGGTCCCTCAAGGGTCACGAATGTCGCGGATTCCTGGAGAAGCTCGAAGAACAAGGGATTTTACAGCTGCCGGAGCTCAAAGCCAACGCCGGCAAGCGCCGCAGTAAGCCCAAAAGTACCGAAAAAAAGCTTGCGCCGGCACCTATGACGGTGACGGGCAAGCTCAGTGAGGTGGGACCGTTGGAACTGCAATTGGTGACCACCAGCGAAGAGCACAAGCAGTGGCGCAAGTGGGTTGGGCAGCATCATTATTTGGGGTACAAGGTTCCGTTTGGAGCGTATTTGCGCTACTTCGTGTGGATAACCAAGCCGCGTCCGCAGCAGGTGGGATGTCTGCAGGTATCGAGTCCAGCCTGGAGGATGGCGCCGCGCGATGAATGGATCGGCTGGACGGACGCGCAACGTGCCAAGGGACTGCAGCAAATCATCCAAAACAGCCGCTTCCTGATTCTGCCCTGGGTAAAAATTCCTCATTTGGCCAGTGCATCCCTGGCCAGACTGACCCGTCGCGTAGTGAACGACTGGCAAGCAGCCTATGTCATCCGACCGATTCTGATGGAAACTCTGGTAGATCCGTCCCGCTACTTGGGCACCTGCTACCGCGCCGCCAACTGGATCTATCTGGGACGGACCACGGGGCGCGGCCGCATGGACAAAACCCATAAGCGCCACGGCCTGGAGCCAAAAGACATCTGGGTCTATCCCCTGTGCCGCAAAGCCCGGGAAAGGCTGTTGGAAGACTTTGTAGCGCCAAGGCTTCCGGACGCCGCCGATCTGTAATCAACATGGCGCACCGCCAATCCGCTGCAGTGCAGCGAATGCAAAAGTCAACCGGATGGAATAGCTCTGATGCAGGACAGCGGCAATGATGCCGTGAGTTTTGCCGCCACCAAACCCTGTTTCAAGACTGAAAACCGGTGCTCCTCCTTCGACTCCGGCAAGCCGCTCGGCCACATCTTTCTCCAGCAGCCCGAGGTTTGCGACGGGGTGAGTCCCCCGAGAAGAACGCCTCCGGATTGCAAAAGTCTTCATGTGCCTTGCCTGTAATGACATCCTACGGGTCCGCGGCAAAGATTGCGTCCGGCAATTCCCCGCCAAAATTTTCGGCCTCGGTCTGCACTGGGTGAACATGAGAGGCAACAACGGCATACCATTCCTCCGGCTGCTGAATAACGGGTCCGGCGGGTATCAGCCGGTCGCGGGATCGCTGACCAGGGCAGCTCCGCTGCGCATCATCAAGTGCACGAGCACCGTCATCCACAGCAGGGATTTCAAGATTTCCACATAGAGGTTCATTGGAGTAGGCAAGACGTATAGGGTTCCCGGAGCAAGCATGGCCGGCACCATCAACGCAAATAGGATGCCCGAAAACCTGCGAGAGGAAGTGTCCTCATCCATGTGCGCCAGGCGGAAAAGGGCGATCATGGCCGGGAGAAGCAGCAAATCGTCGTACCATCGATGATATGCGAGCAAACGCGTCCAGATCCCCGTCACCCCGCACTGGACCCAGAAGTCTGCGGCCCTGTGACGCCACAGCCACAAGCCCAGCAACCCCATGAAGAAGGCGGAAACGGGAAAGACCACGTTCTTTAGGCCAACAAAACGCATCCAGGCCGCCAGGTCGGCCACCCGCAGATCCCTTCCCCATTCCGTGCTGTGCGCAGCCAACTCATAGGATCTCTCCACCGATGTCATCATGACTTCCGTCGGCGCCTCCAGTGGAGTGATCCCTATCAGGGTGAGCAGAAGATATCCTGCGGCAACAAAAATCGCCGGACGCAGCCGGCCCGGCATGAACATCACCATCCAGAAGAAGGGAGCCCCGATGGATGCCTTGACCAGGGAAAAAAGGATGAGCAGACTCGCCGGCAGATCGTATTTTATCGATGCAGGCTGCCTCCTCAGGATCAAAAGGCCGGTCAGCAGCATGGGCAGGATGTGCACGATGAGCTGCCCGTTGCCGATGGTGGCGCCGGTGGCGTACATGGACAGCGGCAGCAGCGCCATGAAGCGACGTTGAAATTTGTTCACGGCCCCTGACTCCCGGACGGTGATGTGCACCAGCCAAACCAGCATGGCGACAGTGGTTGCCGCCCACAGCCAGCGGACAGCAGTCAGTGACAGCCAGCCCATGAAAGGCCACAGCATGACGAAACTCGCCGGCTGATAGACCGACCGCCAAATGCCGGCCGATGATTTCTTGGCGGCAAACCACAGATGCACCTCCCAATAGCGCAGCTTCAGGTCGATGGCGTTATGCACGTCGCTCAGGGGATTGACTTCAGCGTCAGAAAGCAGGCGCCAAAATTCATAGGTCAGAAACAGCGCGGAAACCAGCAGCATGATGGGGATTGCCGCCTTCAACATGACCGGCTGTAGGCGCAGCAGCCAGTCCCTGGGGGATTCCACCCGGGAGGTCGCTGCGCCGGACAACGCAACTTTAGTTTTCACAACGTTCGTCATGGCCTACACATGCTGCAGGGTTTGAACCCCGCGCGGAGGGCTTCATCTCTGCTGGAAAAACGGGCTGTGCAGTTTTTGCAGTTGTAGTGCTTGCACTGCTCGCTGTGAAACACCTTGGAGGAGACATTTCCATGGTATCCCCTGCCCTTGACAAGACCCGTGAGGAAGTCCACCATCGACGGCGAATACTTCGTCTTGGTGCTGCGGCGAAACTCCCACGGCGGGGTGGGGTCGCTCTGGCGCCAAAGGCCCGCTCTTTTTCCCCGGGCCTGGTTTTCCAATATCATCCATTTGGTGCAAAAGCTTTCTTTGCAGTACGGCCTGTAAACCCAGGCAAGGCCCGATTCTATCAATTGTTCATTGATGCACCGGCCGCCCCGGTAAGCAAGTCCCACCTCGCGCCCATATTGATCGCGATCCAGCGTCCGAAACTCCATTTCCTTCCACAGCAGTCTCCTGGAAACAAACGATTTCGCTTTTCGGCTGAATGGCTGCTCATGTTCCGGGGCATCTATGCCATACAATCTGAACTCTACCGTTGACCAGCCCTTGAGCGCTCTTCCGGAGTCACCGTCTTCCAGTTCGATCACTTTCCCCGTCCATGCCCAGGAAGCGCCGGCAAAAAGCGCCGTGAAAAGGCCAAGCCAGCAAATGGTGCGGATGCCATGCCCAGTTCCTGTGATCATCTTCTGCTCTTTGCTGCCGCCTCAGGACAATTCCAGCAACATACCGGCGATTCTTTCCTGCTGCTCCTTTTCCAGGTAAGGGTGCATGGGAATGCTGAATATGCGCCGCGCGTAATCCTCGCTGACAGAAAAATCACCTGCCTTGTAGCCCAGATGGTTGAAGGCCGGTTGCAGATGCAGCGGCTTGGGATAATAGATGGCTGTTGGTATGCCCGCTTCGTGCAACCTGTCGAGCAGGTTCCGTCGATATTCTTGCTTCTTGGTCAGAACGGAGTATTGAGCCCAAACAGAATCATAATTTTCCGGGACAGCGGGTGGAAGAACCGGGGACGATTGCGAGAATAAAAGTTTATGGTACTGGTCTGCGACCTGCCGGCGAAGCGCCACTTCTTCGGGAAAAATCTCAAATTTGGCCAGGAGGATGGCTGCTTGCAAGGTGTCCAACCGACCGTTGATACCGATATGAATGTGATCATACTTGTGCGCACCCTGCCCGTGGAGACTCAGGCAACGCATCTTGTCGGCCAGCGCTGCGTCATCGGTGAAGCACATGCCCGCGTCGCCGTAGCCGCCCAGAGGTTTTGCCGGAAAGAACGATGTGCAGCCGATTTGTGCAAGACTGCCGGCTTTCTTGCCAAAGTATCCCGCGCCGAAAGACTGGGCTGCATCTTCGATGACAAACATGCCGTTGCTCTGAGCAATTGCATTGATCTGCCGGTAGTCTGCAGGCAGTCCGAAAAGATCTACGGCAATGATGCCTTTGGGGTGCAGAGTGGAACCGGTCGTCTGCCTGGGCAGCGGATGACGTGTCGGATCACGGTCCAGGAGTGCTTCAATGGCTCTCTGCAGATTCTCGGGGTGCAGGTTGAAAGTAGCCGGATCGATATCAACAAAGATTGGCGTTGCGCCGAGCAGGGCTATCGCTTCGGCGGTAGCAATAAAAGAAAAGGGAGTCGTGAAAACGGCGTCGCCCGGCTTCACATCATGAGCCAGTAAAGCCAGCAGCAGAGCATCCGTTCCCGAGGCGCAGCCGACAGCGTGACGCGAACCTGTATAGGATGCAAGAGCCTCTTCCAATTCCTTGACTTCCGGTCCCATGATGTAGCGGCCATGTGCCAGCACCGCTTTGATACGTTGGTCAATAGGATTTCTTATTCTAGCCTGTTGCAGTTTGAGATCAATAAATTCCATCGAGAACCTCTCGCTTTCCAGAATAGACTTGACCTTGCCAAAGTACCCGCCGTCGCGCGAGAATGGGTGCACCTTGAAGATTAAAGGGTTTTATATTAATTAAAGGCCAATGTAAATCAAACAACAGGAGAACCGAACAATGTGCGAAGCAAATGCTTACTTGTTGAAAGATGGAAAGGAGGAATTGTTGCTTGAAGCCGTGGATGTCCTGGAGCCCAAGGGGGACAAGTTGCGGGTTGCCAATATCTTCGGGGAACAAAAACTCGTCAATGCCAAGATTCACAGTATGTCGTTGGTGGAACACCGCATCGTCCTGGAAGCGACGAGAGCCTAGAAGATTTATACAAACGCCTTGAGATGATCACTTTGCGCAATGATTCCAAGCAACTGTTCAATGTTGGTCTCGTTCAATCGGTGCAGTATGGATTGCCAACGATGGCGTACGCCGCCGGGCTCGCTGGTGCGATCGGCAAATAGAGAGCATAACGGGGAGCCTGGCTGGGTGAGGATGCGCTGCATGCGCATGACCTCGTTGGCTAAGTTGCCGGCAAAGACGGCAACGGAGGCTTTCAGTTCTGCATTGGGTATGTCACTCTGTTTTGCTTTGTCCAGATGCACAGCCAGGTGCCACAGACAATGCGGCAACAATTGCGCCAGAGGGGTGCTCCAGTCGGTGAAAGATCCGGTAATGTCGGCTATGATCAGCCGCTCGGGCAGGCCATCAGCGCCAAGCTGTATCACTTCATCACCATCGTCAAAAAAGACATGCCCGCTGCGCGGGCACGCTCTACCCAGGACCAGGCTTGCAGCTGCAGCAGCGCCCAGCAGGCCGGAGAGTCTCATCACAAAACCAGGTTGAGCGTAGCTGCCAAGAGGGATCTTATCGGTCACGATACCCGAAACATAGGGCCGGCTGAAGAAGAACACCGGAATGTGCCCCAACGTGGGCACATCTTCATCCAATCGGATCTCGGTATAGGAAAGTTTGGGAATACCCAGTTCGTCAGCTGCGCGCAGACGATCCCAGATATAGTCCCGGTACTGGATGGTCTCGGCTATTGCCTGGTGCAGGGGGGTGCCCCGCTTGACCCGATGCATCACATCCCATTTGATCATGCGGACGATGCGAATGTCTTCACTGCCATCGGCAAGCCCCAGCACCACCAGATAGACCTCTCGTTGCTCGCCGCTGCGGTCTCTATCGGTTTGCGATTTTTCCACCCGCCCCACGTTGATTGAGACTATTCCCGGCTGCACCTGCCAATAATGGTGCATCAATGCTCGTACTCTGTGCCCGGCATTCGGTTCAAACAGCAATTTGCCCGATATACGGGCTCCCGGCAGCCACCTGACATTCAAGCGGAATTCCGGGCTGAGTCCAATGACCATTCCTCTATTTCGTTTTCATTGATGTCATAGAGCCGGCAGAACATGGTGGTGCGCCATGCTGCATCTTTGGGGCTGTCGATCAGCAGTTCGGAGCCGGCGGCACGAGCGAAGGCGCTCGAAAAGCGGTCAAACAGGTATCTTGCCTCCGCTGCATTTTGCTCTGAAGGGGGCGATTTCAGGACGTGAATCAGCCTCCCGAGATCTTCGGTATCGAGTACCGATTGGGTCTGCAGAAAAAAGCTCAGTTCTCGGGCTCCCTGTTCATTGGTCAGGCGAGTGAGATGATAGATCTCCTCCAGCCTGGCAAGAGCTTCAATCGGGTCGGTGAACAGTAGAGGACGAATTTTAATGAGCTCCTGGTATGTGACGTAACGTCCTCCGGTAGGCGCGTTGTAGTAAAAAGAGGCCCCCGTACCCACTTGAACCCGGCTGGATTCAATGAAGCGCTGAATGTCTTCTGTCGAGTGGGGAGCGGGTGAGATGCGCCAGCTTTCCCCACGGCGGCGAAGTTTTCTTCTCACTTCCGCCCGCTGGATTCCGGTAAATTGGATACGCTCTTTGGGCAGCAGGTTCTGCAGCAAGTCGTCAGCGGCAAAGACTTTTTCCATTGCGCAGGGGTCCGAGCGAATCAGGATAATTCCGTCACGCGCCAGAATCGATACCGCATTGCGGTAAACATCCTCTTCCTCATCGCTGCTCAGTTCTCTCGGTTCCCCTGGAGGACCTGCACGTCTCAAGAAATCGATCATCGCCTGAACCTGCATGCCGTGAATTCCACGGCCCGTTACCATGACTCTGTGGTGAGGGAAGATGGACGCAATGGGGCTGAGTGGCTTGCCCGTCGGATCACGGGCAAACAGATCCGGTCCGATGATGGTTACCCCGTTCACCAGGCGAGGATGAGAACAATCAGGAAACAAATCATCCATCCGCATGCTTCACTCACCGCTGAGCACTGTGATGGGATGCGAAGCCGCGCTCTCTGTTGCGGCCGCCGTCTATCCCCGGTTTACACAGGCACAAGAAGAATACCGTTCCTTTCAGGATTACTCATCATAATCATTGGATATTATGACTGATGACCAGGGGTGAGGCAAGCGCGGCCAAAAGGAAAACCATCATTGATCTGCGTCGGAAGAAGATGAAGACGACTGCAGTCGATTATCACAGTACCAGTCTATTTGTCTGCAAATGCCTCGAATCATTTTGACCTCTCTGGCTCTGAGGCCGATTCGACCCAGGAAGCGCCGCACGCTCATCATCCAGTAGTCAGGGTTTTCCGGGTTGATGAAGCTGATCCTGGTCAGGGTCTCTTTGAGATGCGCATACATCCCTTCCAGTTCATGACTGTTGGCAAGTCTCGGAACAAATGTTCCGGGTGGATTGACGCTGGCCAGAAAGACTTCATAGGTGAGGATCATGACCGCCTGGGCAAGGTTAATTGAAGCGAAATCAGCGGTGGGAATAGTGACAATGCTGTGGCAATACTTCAATTCCCGGGCAGCGAGGCCGGCATCTTCCGGACCGAACAAAATGGCTATCAGGTTGTTCTGACTTATGGGCACGAGCTCCTCCGCGAGGAGCCTTGGACTCTTCAGGGTTGGTCTATGGGAACCGGTGCGGGCAGTGGTTCCAACAATGTAGGAATAGGGTGCCAGTGCCTCCTCCAAATCATCGTAGACGTCCATTTCGGCAACCAAATCTTCGGCATTGTGGGTGGCCATCTTAAGTACTCGCGTCAGATCGCAGTCACGGGGATTTACGGCTATCAGCCGCCCTATGCCCATGTTCTTTGCCGCCCTGGCCGAGGCTCCAATGTTTTCGGGGAAATGAGGCCTGTTGAGAACGATGGCGATATGTTCCAGTTTCGCTTTCATTAGAATCCCTTCTGCCAAATGTCGGAGAGCATATGAGTGGTATTTCGAGATTGGTCAAAATGAGCTTTCGAGCGGGGGTAAATTATAAGAATTTATAATGTGAATCAATACCCTGAGCTTCACCGGATGGACACAGACACCACAATTTTAATTCCGGGTGCGCGTTGACACGTGCCAAGGCCAGTGTTTTATTCTTATGGAGAGGCGCTGGGACTTCCAGGTGTTGTGCTGCG
>FWPV01000489.1_pt1 | contig 125007 bp, 112 predicted proteins | sample 2228371 | NCBI WGS metagenome assembly FWPV01 (sample SAMEA103939776, study PRJEB20133) | metagenome | reverse complement strand
GGCTCGGCTTCGCCGCCGATCATGATCAGCCGCTTCAACCGACTGGGCGTCAAGGTTCGTCATGCCTGGGGCATGACCGAGACCAGCCCGGTCGGTCTGACCGCCACGCTCCTGCCCAAGCATGAAGCGCTGTCGACGGAAGACAAGCTGATGCTGGAAGCCAAGCAGGGCCGTCCAGTCTTCGGCATGGAGTTCCTGATCGAAGGGGCCGACGGCAAGCCCGTCGCGCGCGACGGCAAGGCCTTCGGCGCCATGATGGTCCGCGGCCCGTGGGTGGCCGCCGGCTACTACAACATGGCCGAGAGCAGCGCTCACGACAAACCGGGCTGGTTCAACACCGGTGACGTCGTCACCATGGACGCCGACGGTTTCGTGCAAATCGTCGATCGCACCAAGGACGTCGTGAAGTCCGGCGGCGAATGGATTTCGTCGATCGAGCTGGAAAACATCGCCCAGGCCCATCCGGCGATCAAGGAGGCGGCGGTCGTCGCCAAGCCCGACCAGCGCTGGAGCGAACGCCCGGTTCTGGTCGTGGTGCTGAAGCCGGGCCACAACTTCACCCGGCATGACATGGTCGATCTCTACTCCGGCAAGATCGCCAAGTGGAGCATTCCGGACGATGTCATCGTCGTCGACGAACTGCCGCACACCGCGACCGGCAAGCTTTTGAAGACGGCGATCCGCCAGATCGTTCTGGACGAGTATGCCCGCACCTCGCCCGACGACGGCATGGGTGGCTGAGACGGTGGCCATGACCGTCAAGCACTGGCCGAAGGGTCACCTGTATCTTGAGGATCTGGCCCTCGGCCAGCGCTTCGAGAGCCGGGAGCATCGCGTCGAACTCGACGAGGTGAAGGAATTCGCGGGTCGTTACGACCCGCAGTTCTTTCACGTCGACGAGGAAGGCGCCACCGACAGCCTGTTCGGGCGGCTAGCCGCCAGCGGCTGGCACACCGCCGCAATGAGCATGCGCCTGATGGTGGAGAGCGTGCCCTTCTCGGAAGGACTGATCGGCGCAGGCGGCGAGATTTCCTGGCCGAAGGCCACCTTCCCCGGCGACACCTTGCGGCTGGTCAGCGAGGTGGCGGACATCAGTCCGTCCCGCTCTCGCCCGGAGCGCGGCACGGTGACGCTGACGTGCCAAACCCTCAACCAACATGGCGAGGTCGTGCAGATTTTCCGCCCGCGCATTGTTGTCTGGCGACGCGACGCACCGGTGTAAACATCCCGTTCAAAAAGGAAGCGCCCGACACAGGCCGGGCGCTTCACTTCATTGCAGCCAAGGCTCGACGTGAGCGTCAGACCGCCGCCTTGAGGATCTGCTTCAGGCCTGCTTCGTCAAGCGCAACCGGATTGCCGCCGGCGCACGGGTCGGCAACCCCCATGCTGGCAACCTTGTCGAAATCGATGTCGGTCAGGCCCATCAGTGTCAGCGTTTCCGGAACGGCGAGCGCATCGCGCAGATCGTAGATCCAGTCGATGACGCCCGACGCGCTGCGAACCGGCAGATCCAGGAGGTTAGCAAGCAGTTCCAGCTTGTCATCGATTGCCGGCGCGTTGAACTCGACGACATAAGGCATCAGCACCGCATTGAGCAGGCCGTGATGGGCATCATGAAGAGCCCCCAGCGGATGGGCGAGCGCGTGGATCGCACCCAGTCCTTTCTGCAAGGCGACGCAGCCCATGCCAGAAGCGATCAGCATCTGTCCGCGGGCCTCGAGATTGGCGCCGTCCTCGACGGCAACCGGCAGCCAGGTTTTGATCAGGCGCAGCGCGTTGAGGGCGATGCCCTCGGCCATCGGGTGGAAGGTGGGGGCGCTCAGCGCTTCCAGCGCATGCGACAGCGCATCCATGCCGGTGGCAGCGGTGATGTGGGCCGGCAGACCGGCGGTCATCTGCGGGTCCATCAGCACAATGTCGGGCATCATGCGCGGATGAAAGACGATGACCTTCCGCTTCTCTTCCTCATGGGTGATGACCGACGAACGGCCGAGTTCGGAGCCGGTACCTGCGGTCGTCGGAATGGCGATCACCGGCACGAGGTCTTCGGTGCTCGCTCTCTTCCAGTTGTCGCCGATGTCTTCCAGATCCCACATCGGCAGCGTCTGCCGGGCCATGAAGGCGATCGCCTTGGCGGCGTCGAGGGCGCTACCGCCGCCGAGCGCCACGATCAGATCATGGCCACCATCCTTGAAGGCTTCGACGCCGTCGGCGACATTCGTGCCCGTCGGATTGGGTTTGACCTTGTAGAAGAGGCCCGGCGCAAGCCCGGCGCGCTTGAGCACCTCGAGGGCGGACTGAACGGGAGCCAGATCCTTGAGCCCCGCATCGGTGACGATCAGCGGACGCGAGGCTCCAAGCTCCCGCACCATGGCGGGGAGTTCCTGGATCCGGCCATTGCCGAAGCGCACGGCGGTGGGAAAGCTCCAATTGCTGGTTCTGGTGGCGGTATCGGCGGACATGGGGGGACCTTGACTGGTTAGCTCGGGGAATAGGAGACGGACTGGCGCTTGAGTGCGCGCCGACGCAGGACTTCGGCCGCAATCACCAGCGCCAGCGCCGGAATGAGATTGATGGTCGCAAGGGCGGGATAGATCGGTGACGAGCCGACCGCGATGCCGCTGTAGACGAAGACCGGCAAGGTGCGCGCCGTGCCTGCCAGCGAATAGGAGACGTAGAAATTGCCCCAGGACAGCAGGAAGGCGAAGACTGCCGCCGAGAAGATCCCCGGCCACAAGAGTGGGAAGGTCACTTCCCTGAACACCTGCCAGCCATTGGCGCCGGCGTCACGGGCCGCATCCTCGAGCGTATCGTCGAAGCCGTAGACCTGGACGGCGACGATGACGAGCGCAAACGGCGTAATATAAACGATATGCCCGATAACGACGGTCACAAGGCCGGTCGAGAAGCCGAGCCAGCTGCCGAGAACCGAGAACCACAAGAGCATGACGACGCCGAGCAGCAACTGCGGGAAGAGCAGCGGCGCAAAGGTGATCGCCCGGAAGACGCCCTGAAGCCGGAACCGGTAACGGATCCAGGCAACCGCCCCGGCCGTGCCGAGGGCGGTGGCAAACACCGTGGAAATGGCAGCCACCACCGCCGAGTTGACCACCGCCGGCGGGAAGTCGGGTTTGCGGAACAGTTCGCCATACCATTCGAACGAGAAGCCCTCGATCGGCAGTGTCAGCACCCGGCTCGACGTGAAGGAGAAGGCGACAAGCGTCGCGATCGGCAGATAGAAGAACAGCAGCAGCAGGACGATGCTTCCGATCAGGGCCGTGTCGACGGCCACATTCTTGAAACGCGGCGACATCAGGCGACCCTCCTCGTGGTGCGGCGGGCAAGGACGGCCGAGGCTGCGAGCGTCAGGGCGCCGATGACGATCAGAACGATAGTCAATGCGGCTCCGAGCGGCCAGTTGACGCGCGTCTCGAAGCTCTGGCGGATCAATTCCGAGGCAAGCGGCGAGGTGCCGCCGCCGAGCACCTTCGGCTCCAGGAAGGCGCCAAGGCTCAGCACGAAGACCAGGACTGCGCCGGAATAGAGGCCAGGCCTGGAAAGCGGCAGCGTCACCTCGACGAAGGCCCGAAGGCGCGAGGCACCCGCATCATAGGCCGCCAGGATGAGATCGCGATCGATGCGCACCAGCGACAGATAGATCGTGAACATCGGGTAGACGACGAGGTTGTAGACCATGCCGATCATGGTGCCGGACGGTGAGAATAGAAGATTGAGCGTCTCGGGCGCGAACCCGACCTGCATCAGCAACCAGTTGGCGACGCCATTCTTGTCGAGCACCAGGATCCAGCCGAAGGTCTTTAGAACGGCGTCCGTCAGAAAGGCGAAGATAATCAGGATCTGGATCTGGGCGTTCCAGCTCTTCAACCGCGTCGCCAGCGCATAGGCGGCCGGAAAAGCGATCAGGATGCAAAGCACGACGCAGATCAGCGCCATCACAACGGTCCGCCACATTATCGTCCAGTAATGCGGCTTGGAGAACACCTCGGCCCAGATCTTCAGATCCCAGGTCCAGTTCAGACGATAATACTGGGTCGTCTGGAATGTCAGAATGGTCGTCATCACCAGCGGGATGACGAAGAAGACGATCATGACGATGGCGAGCGGCGCAACGGTCGCGACGAGAAGCGGATCTTTCCAGGATTTGGCTTCGATCTTCATGCTCACTCCGACAGAAGATAGGCGTGAGCCGGGTCGAAACCGATGGTAACGACATCGCCGACATTGGCCGGCAGGATGATCGATCCGGGGAGATCCATGACGACCGGCGACGGCAAGCCGGCGACACGGACGCGGTATTGGGTTGAGGCGCCCTTGATGAAGTATTCCTCGACCTCGCCCTTCAAGGTCCAGAGCTTCGGATCGGGCTCGCCTTCAATGAAGTAGATGGTTTCCGGCCGCACCAGAAGCGCCGTTCCTTCTGCCGTCAGCGAATTGGAGACGTGCTCGGCCGCAAGGGCCGTCGGCTGCCCGAAGACGAGCCCGGACGAAACGGAGACGCCTTCGGTCCGGCTGCCGCTGACGCTGACCGGCAGGAAATTGGTTTCGCCGATGAAGCCGGCCACGAACATGTTGGCGGGCCGATAATAGATATCCGCCGGCGTACCGATCTGCACGACATGGCCGGCCCGCATGACGCAGATCCGGTCGGCCAGCATCATCGCTTCTTCGAGATCGTGGGTGACGAGCACGAAACTCGTGCCGAGTTCGCGGTGCAGCTTTTTCAGCTCGGCCTGCAGCGACTTCTTCAGCTTGGCGTCGAGCGCGCTCATCGGCTCGTCCAGGAGGAGGACGGACGGCTGCGAGACGAGCGCGCGCGCCAGCGCCACGCGCTGTTGTTCGCCGCCGGACAGCTGCGCCGGATAGCGATCGAGATATTCGGGCTTGAGATGCATCAGATCGAGCATGCTGCGCACACGACGATCAATTTCGGACCGCTCGACCTTCTGGAGCTTGAGCGGGAAGCCGATATTGTCGCCGACCGTCTTGTGCGGGAAAAGCGCCAGCTTCTGGAACACCATGCGCGTCGGGCGGGCGGCAGCGGGAACACCCGCCATGGGCCGGCCCTGGATCTCGAGGCTACCGCCTGTCGCATCCTCGAAGCCGGCGAGGATTTTCAGAAGCGTCGTCTTTCCGCAGCCCGAAGGCCCGACGAGAGCGACGAACTCCCCTGCTCCAACCTGGAGCGACACACCATGGAGGGCGCGGGCCGCACCATAGTCCTTGATGATTGCGACGGCGTCGATGACGGGACTAACCAAGCTTAAAATTCCTGACTTTTGGAACATGGCAAGGGCGGGCCGCGAGGAGACGGCCCGCCGAGGATGATGACGCTTGCTCAGCGCGCGGCGAGTTCTTCCTGCCAGATCGCCAGCATGTCATCGATGTTCGGCGCAACGGTGTGGAACTGGCTGTTGTCCCAGGCGGTCCACATGTAGTCCATCTGCAGGGCCTTGCGCTCTTCTTCGGTGAAGAGGGCCTCGGCCTTCTGGTTGGGCACCAGGTTGCAGGTGGCCTCGGTAATCGCAAGCTGCTTGGCGACGTCCGCCGACACGATGTACTTCAGGAAGTCAGCGGCAACCTGGGAGTTCTTGCCGTTGTCGATGAGACCGGTCGCCTCCATCCAGATGATGCCCTGCTTGAGGCCGCCCTTGGGTTCGGGAACGATCGACTGGATGTAGTCGTGGCCCTTCATGCGCAGAGCGGAAGTCGCATAGGTGCCGCCACCGATGAGCGCGCGGAACGAACCGTCGATCAGGCCCTTCTGGGCGACCGCCAAGTCGGCGACGATTGCACGGGTGTTCTTGAAGGCGGCGCGCAGCACCTTGCGCACTTCGCCGAGCGCTGCCTCGTCGAGCTCTTCATACGGATTGACCCCGGCATAGAGCGCGAGCGGCATGATCGGCCAGTCACCCCAGTCGAGCAGGCAAATCTTGTCCTTGTAGGCGCTGTCGAAGACCGGCGCATAGCTGGACCAGGTTTCCAGCTTGTCGAACTTGGTATTCACGGTCGGGCCGACCCAACCCCAGCGGGTCGGCAGGCCGGTGGCCTTGCCTTCGAACTGCAGCGGCGCGAATGGTGCGCGGAATTGCGGATAAAAGTCGGCGTACTGGGGCGCGAAATCAGCCTCGTCGATGAACCGGCAGAAGCCGGCCGGCCCCATGCGCTGGATCCACGGACTGTCGGAGGAGACGAGGTCGAAATCACGGGACGCGCCGGCGGCCAGCTTGGCAAAACCGCCTGCCGAGTCGGTGATCAGGTCGATCGAGATCGTCGCGTCCTTCTCCTTCTGGAAGGGCTCGAGGATACTGGGAGCATTATAGCCTTCCCAGCACATGTAATTGATGCTCTCGGCGGCCTGGGCAAACCGCGGCAGGCCGAGCGCGGAGGCGCCGGCGGCCATGCCCATGGCGCCCATGCCCTTGAGGACCGACCGGCGGCGAAGCGCGCCTATCATGCTGATGTCTGCTGTTCCCTTTGTCATTTTTTGTTCCTTCCGTTCTAGACTGATTGCTTTGTCACCCGGTCAGACGACGCCGAGATAGCGCCGAATCTCCCATTCACTCACCTGCCGCTGATAGACCGAGAACTCGACCCGGCGGCTCTCCACGAAACTGTCGACGAAGTCGTCGCCGAAAAGCGTCCGCGCCATGGCGCTGCGATCCAGCCGATCCGCCGCCTCCCAAAGGTCGCGCGGGAAGGCCGTCTGAGCGTCCGACTTGGCAAGATAGAAATTCTCGGCGCTGTTGGCCGGCGGCTCGATACCCTGACGGATGCCTTCAAGGCCCGCACCGAGCAGGAGGGACAGTGCCAGATAGGGATTGGTATCGGCCGAGGGCACGCGGAACTCGACGCGGGTCGCCTCCGGCACGTCGTTGATGACGCGGACGGCCGCGGTGCGATTCTGGACGCCCCAGTTTGCCGAGATCGGCGCCCAGGCGCCGGGCACCAGCCGCTTGTAGGCATTGACCGTCGACGAACACATGGCCAGCAATTCCGGCATGTAGCGCAACAGGCCACCGATGAAATGCCGTGCGGCCCGGCTGAGCCCGTCCGGGGCTGCGGGATCGGAGAAGACCGCATTGCCGGCCTTGTCGCGCAGCGAGATGTGCAGGTGCCCGGACTGCCCCGACAGGTCCGGCGAGAGCTTGGACATGAAGCTCACGGTCTTGCCGTTACGCGCGAAATAGGCACGGGCGAAGTTCTTGAACAGCATGGCATCGTCCGGCGATTTCATGCCGCGCGCATAGGTGAGCGGCGCCTCGAAACAGCCCGGCCCGAGTTCGGTGTGGATGGCGTCGAGACGAACATCCATGCGGTTCATGGTCTGCTCCAGCCCGGCGAGCAGGTCACCGTAAAGCGCAGACGTCTGAAGCGAGTAGGTGCGATTGCCTTGGGCGAAATGCGTGAGGTCGCGATAGTTCTTGGCTCTCAGGCTCTCGGCCGTCTCGTCGAAGACGAAGAATTCGAACTCGAAGGCGGACAGGACATCGAAGCCCATTTCAGACGCCTGCTCGATCTGGGCGATACAGACATTGCGCGGGGAGCGCCGGCCGAAGTCGCCGTCGAAATCGGCGAGGCAAAGTGCCGTCTGCTCGGCGAACGGATAGGCCCGCAAAGTGTCGGTGAAAATCCGGGCCGGACGATCGACAAAGGCGCCGTCGCGGTAGGTTTGCTCGGCGATGTCCCAGAAATAAAGGACCTCGCAGAAGGGATAGGCGCCGCCAGCAAGCTTAGCCGCCTTGTCAGCGGAAACCAGCTTGTCGCGGAACTCGCCTTCCGGGTCGACCATACCGATATGCACGGCACGGGCGTCAAGAGACTGAAGTGTAGACTTGAAATCGTTGGTATTTGTATCTGGATTGGCCATTGTCGTTCTTCTCTTTATTCTCTGGACTTTATGGTCGTCCTCAAGGCATGAAAATATCCCGATGGGGATAGATCGATCCGGGCGGCAACTGCCAAGGATTGGCGCTCGAAACAGGGCGCGAGGAGGGGTCTGAGCGTGCACAAGGGCTTTGCGGCGTGGAACCTGACGATAGCCGAGGCCATGGGAGCGGTGGGCACCGCCCCGTTTGCCGGGCTGCTCAAGGCCGCGCTGGGCACCATCCTCGACTTCGACATCCTGATGGTATTTGCCTATTCAGGCTCGGACCGCCCGGCCTGCCTCTATCACAACATCGATCCGGCCAGGGCGGCCACGGTGATCGATGCTTATGCGTCCGGTCCCTACCTGCTTGACCCCTTCTATGCCGCGGCGATCGATCCAAAGGGCGTCGGAGTGCGCCGGCTCAAGGACATGGCGCCCGACCACTTCTATTCCTCCGAATACTATCGGCAGCACTATGTGCTGACCGGCATCCGCGACGAGATCGGCATCGTGTGCCGTCCCGCCGGCTGGACCGGCCTGGTGGTCAGTTTCACCCGCCCGGAAGCCTCCGCAGCCTTCGGACAACGGGACCTGAAGGCGGTCAAGGAAGCGGAACCGGTGTTGCGATGCCTGGCGGAGCGACATTGGAGCCTGAACGGCGATGCATCCGGCCTGACCGCTTCGTCACGCGGGCCACAGGAGCGCGACCCGATTAATGCGGCGCTCTCGAGCATGACCAATGGCGTGCTGACGCCGCGCGAGATCGAGATCACGGCGCTCATCCTGCGGGGCCACTCGAACGCCGCCATCGCCCAGCGACTGGGGATCGCCAATGGGACGGTGAAGATCCACCGCAAGAACATTCACCAGAAGCTCGATATCTCCAGCCAATCGGAGCTCTTTGCCCTCTTCATCCAGCAGATCGGACGGCTTGCCGAGCTTTGACGCGTGGATGGAATGTCACCCCCATGCAGTGAGCCGGGCGACGACCACCGACAGGAGCGACATCACCAAGACCTGCCACCCCGATCAGGGTCAGCGCCCGGCGGTTGTTGCCACTCACTGCACCGTGCCGGTCAGTGCAGAAATGCTGGCGATCACCGCCAGCACCTGCTCGCTCATCTTGTTTCCCCCGGCCGCGATGTAGAAGTCGGCGGATGGCGGACGGATCATTGCAAAGGATCCGGTCGCTGTGTGCGTTTACTCACCGAGGGCCGCCGAGATCTCATCGACGACACCCTGCTCTGCGCGGATGCCGGATGCCGTCAGGTACATCTTGACGGGGTCGAGATAAACGACCCGGCCGTTCTTCCAGGCATTGGTCTTCGAAACCAGTTCATTGTCGAGCAACCGCGCCGCCGGCTGGCCGGAATTGTTGCCGATCGCAGCATCGCGATCGACGACGAACAGCCAATCCGGATTGGTCTTCAATATGTATTCGAACGAGACCGCCTGACCGTGTGTGGCAACGTCCAGGCTCGGATCGGCGGCGGCCATGCCGTACTGGTCGTGCAACTGGCCGAAACGCGAGCCCGGACCGTAAGCGCTGATCTTGCCGCCGGTGGTCAGAAGCACGAGTGCCCTGCCCTTGCCCTTGGCCTTCTCCCGCAGGGCCGCAATCGAAGCCTCGAGCTTTCCGACGAGTGCCTTGGCGATGTCCTCCTTGCCGAAGATGCGGCCGAGCGTCAGCGCATTGCGCCGGATGCTTCCGGCATAGTCCTTCGGGTCCGTGCTCATGTCGATCGTCGACGCCAGCCGCGCCAGATCCTCGAACTTCGCAGCCGAGCGCGCTCCCACGATGATCAGGTCGGGTTCCAATGCGTTGACGGCCTCGTAGTCGGGTTCGAACAGCGAGCCCACTTTGGTGTAATCGGCCGTCCTGTACTTCTTGAGCGACGGCGGGATGTTCGAGCCGGGCACACCATGGACAGACACCCCGAGCGCATCGAGCGTATCGAGGGCTGCCAGATCGAAGACGACGACCTTCTCGGGCTTCCCCGGGAGGGTAACCTGACCGCGCGCCGTGGCAACCGTGATCTCGGCTGCATCGGCGGCGTGCGGGGCATGAAGCATGCCGAGCAAGATGACGGAGGCGAACAGCTGTCTGATGCTCATTTTTTGTCCTTTCAATATCCGCTTCCCTTTCCGAAAAGCGCGACGAGACCGTCCGAAAGCGCTCCGCGCCAGATCAGATAGTCATGCCCGCCGGAATATTCGCGATAGAAAACCTGACTGCCTTTGGCAAGTAATACATCCCGAACATGGCGATTGGTATCGAGAATGCTGGCAACACCCCGGCTCGCGCCAATCTCGAACCTGCCGGCACTCAGAAAGAACCTCAGTTGCGGCACCGGCTCGTTGGCAAGGCGCCAGGCGACATGATTGCGCCGATCCTCCGGGGTATCCGGCGGCGACCACCAGTAGGAACCGGACATCGACAAAACATTTCCAAACGTCTCAGGATGCCGCAGCGCAACCGTCATGGCAGCGAGACCGCCATAGCTGGCACCGGCAAGGACAGTGCGTTCCGCCGAAGGCCGCATGCCGGTTTCACGAAGCACGCGGGGCAAGAGTTCCGCCGCCATGAAGTCGGCGAATACGGGATTGGCCGGGAGCTCGCGGCCCCTGGCCTCCGCACCGGGATTGGCGATGAACACCGCAACCGTCGGCGGGATGATCCGCCTGGCGATCATGTTGTCGAGGATCGTCGGTGTAGGGATCTTCGTCAGGGCATCGGCCGCGTCGAAGACAAAGAGCAGCAGGTTCTTCGGGTCGTTCGGATCGAAGCCGGCCGGTCTGTAGACCGTGATCTCGCGAGTATTACCAAGGCTGGCGGAGGCCAGCATGAAGCGCTGCAATGTGCCTTTCGGCGCCCCCTCCTCTTCCAGGAAGGGTTGCGGCGGCGCGGCCGGCAATTCGAGAACGGAATCGCGGTTGAACCGGTCCATGCCGTCGGCGGGCCAGGGCTGCCGGTTGAGCGGATCTTCCTGCGCCGTCGACAGGATGGCGACGCGGCGCTCACGCGCCGTGCCGGGCACATCGGGGACGTCGGGTGCGAGCTGATAGGAAAGCCGCGTATCGTTCGGCACAACGAAGCTCTTGAACCAGACGTCGGAGACGCCGAGACGTTCGAGGTTTTCGTGGTCCCCGGAAGGCGAACCGAACAGGCGCACATTCTTCCGGGCACCGCGCCAGAGGAAGGTGGCGAGGACATTGCCGTCATCCCTTGGCTCGATGAGAGGGGTTCCGCGCTCGCTCATCTCACGCCAGAATGCGGTTGTGTCGCCTCCAGCTTCCAGGCTCTTCGAGAGACGCTCGATGGGCGGGCTCAGAAAGCCGGCGGCGGCGGGCGTTTGCTCTTCCGGCGTCACCTTCCACGTCAGGGCAAGGTCGAGTCCGGTCGTTTCAGCAAGGGCGGCCGCCCGCAGAACGACCTCACCATCTTCTGCGACGAACTGAAACTCCGATGCACCAGACGCATCATCCAGCAGCCGTCGCAGATGCCTGCCGTCCCGGGTCGTGAGGTCGAGGGTCACCCGGCCGCTTGCCGTCTGCAATTTTCCCTTGAGGTAATCCCCGGGTTCGACCGGCAGCAAGAAGGCCACCGACTGACCTTCGGCAAGATGGTTGCGGGAAAAGGTTTCGTTCAAGGCCAGCACCTCTATGTCATTCGCGTCAGCCGCCATGGACACGGTGCCGGAAAGAAGAGCCAGCACGAGGATCGCGCGACGAAGAACCCACATCGTTCACCAGCTGTATTTGAGCGAGGCGGTCACCGAACGCCCCGTGCCGGCAAAGCAGGCATAGGCGCTGGCGCAGGAAGCGACATATTCCTCGTCGAAAACATTCTTGGCGTTGAGCTTGAGTTGCAGCCCCGCAAGGTCCGGAGACTTCACCCCGAAATCATAGGTGATGGCAGCATCGACAAGGACCACGTCATCGACCTTGAAGGTGTTTGACGCATCGCCCCAGCTCTCGCCGATGTAACGGATGCCGGCACCGAGGCCCAGGCCGGCGAGATTGCCGTCAAGGAATTCATACTTTCCCCAGAGCGAGGCCTGGTTGATCGGCACACGGGCCGGCATCTTCCCGACGATGCCGCTCTGCACCGACTTCGTCACCTCCTGGTCGATGTGGCTGAAGCTCGCGACGAGAGAGAAGCTGTCGGTGATCTCCGCGTGCCCCTCGAGTTCAAAGCCGCGGCTGTTGATCTCGCCCGTCTGGTAGTAGCTTGAGGTCGCGTAGTCATAGAACAAGACGTTCTGCTGGGTCAGATCATAATAGGATGCGATGAGCTGGTAGGGCGCATCGTCCGGCGCATATTTCACGCCCACCTCGTATTGCTGGGCCGTGGTCGCGTCGAACGGATCCTGCCCCGAATTCGGGCTCTGCGTCACCGGTTCGAACGAAGTCGAATAGCTGACATAGGGGGAGATGCCATTGTCGAAATTGTAGACGGCACCGGCACGCCAGGTGAACTCACCATCATCGAAGGACGTGGTGGTGTCCGTCAGATGGTCGTCGATCTCGGTATCGGCCCAGTCATAACGCAGGCCGGCAAGCAGGTTGAGCTTGCCGAGCTCCACCTGGTCCTGCAGGTAGAGACCAACCTGCGAGGCATCGGTGATCGAGTCCGTGGTGGTCCGGCGACCCGTGACAACCACATTGCCGTAGTCGGGGTTGGTCCAGTCGATGCTGTTGGCCGTGCCGCGGGAAACCCAGTTGTCCTTCCGGGTGAACCGATAGTCGACCCCGCCGAGGATCGTGTGCTGGAGCGGCCCGGTATCGACCTTGGCCTGCAACTGGTTGTCCATGACGAACTGATGCTGGAGCTGTGTCTGATCGCTGGCGGAACGGGTGATTGTCCGGCCATCGGCCAGCAGGGACCCCCAGGCCAGGGTGTTGTAGGTCTGGTCAATCATCCCGTAGCGGGCATTCTGACGGAAGGTCACTCCATTGTCGAACTCGTGCTGGAAGGAGTAGCCGATATAGGCCTGCGTGCGGGTCGATTCCTGATAGTCCGGATCGCTCACCAGGAAATCCGCGGGGATATAGCCTAAGTCTTCGGCAAAGCCATTGGCGACGGAGATCGGCGTCACAAGCCCGGCCTTTTCCATGAAGTTGCGATAGCCGGCCTCCGGATCGTTCTGATAGAAAGCGTCGATCGTCAGCGTGGTCTGGTCCGTCGGGCTCCACGTCACCGAAGGCGCAATGGCGTAGCGCTCGGTTTTGAGATAATCTTCCTGCGTGTCGGCACGCGAGCCGGTTCCGACGAGGCGATAGCTCAGCCCTTCGACCTGCGGGATGGCGTCCGAGAAGTCGAAACCGAACCAGGCCTTCTGGTCGGTGCCGATGCCCGCCTCAACCTCCCGTACAGGATCATCGGTCGGCCGCTTGGTCACCAGATTCACGATACCGCCGGGGTTTGCCTCACCATAGAGCACAGAGGCCGGGCCACGCAGCACCTCGACGCGCTCGAGCAGGTAGGGATCGATCTGCCCGAGCGAGGCCTCGCCGTAGAGCAGGCCGTTGACGAAGCGCGGAACATAATAGTAGCCGCGGAGAAACAGCTCGTCATGCAGGTTTGAGGCGCCACGATATTCCGTGAACACGCCGGCCGAATAGCGCAGGGCTTCCGCAACCGATTCCGCATTCTGGTCCGCGATCTGATCCTGGGGCACCACCGAGACCGACTGCGGCGTCTTCTTCAACGGCGTATCCGTTTTGGTCCCCGCCGTGCTCCGCTTGGCGACATAGCCCTCGACAGGTCCAGTTCCCGTCTCGGCAGCCCCCTCGACCGTGATCGTGCCGATCTCGGTCGTTGCGTCCTGCGCATGGACGAGCCCCGTGGACGCCAGCAGCACCGACACGAACACGGCGCTGCGCCCCCTGTTGGTCCGCGCCAAACCGGCCAGCTCCGTCCGGTTCCACATAGCCTTACGATCGTTGTGCACACGCTGCATTTTCAGCCCCACTCGAAATCCTGGTTACGTCGTCAAGGACCGCCCCGCCGAGAATCCGGCAGGATTAAACTTGACTACTAAAATCATGTATATGATTAAGGCTTCGCTGATGTCGACCACGGGCACTTGATCTGGAACGGCAAAGATCTATGCGCAAACGGCACCGGCGGCACATTTCAAAGCAAGAGGCTTGCCTTTTCCCGGCTCGCAGAGACATCCATGGGCGAAATGACCGTAGCAAGAACTTCATCCCTGCCGGCGCAGATCGAAGTCGGCATCCTGGACGGGGTCGGAAACCATCACGTCGGGCAACCGGTGATCGCGCTTTCGCCGCGGTTCCAACTCCTCATCTTTCTCGAGGGAGAGCAGCAGTTCTATATCGACGACGTCTATTTCCGGCTGTCGACCGAGGGCAACCGGGGCCGCAGCCCCAAGGCATTGGTGATGAACCGCGTCCGCGGGGCAACACTGCGCCATGTGGAACAGCCACAGCAGTATCTGCGCAAGGTGATGATCTCGGCACCGGTCAGCTGGATGGAAGACATCGTGCCGACCGACGCCAGACGCTATCCGGAGCTCGCGGATTTCGTGTCGGGGCATCTCAACCACTTCGTCTGGATTCCTCCGCGATATGCCGTGCAGCTGGCGCAGGAGATTGCCGATCCGCCGCCGACTTTCGATGGAGAGCTGCGTGAACTGTTTCGCAAGGCCAAGGCGATGGAACTGATGTGCCTCGCCTGCTCGGCCCTCGTGGAGCGGGATCGCGAACAAATCGCGCGGCCGAGCCTGACGACCTGGCGGCAGAGCGAAAGGGTGAGAGACTACCTGCTTGAGCACTTGGACGAACCGCTGACGATCGACCAGATCGCACGCGAGACCGGCGGCAGCGTCAGCGCAATCCAGCGTCATTTCAAGGAGCATTTCGGCGTGACGGTGTTCGAATTTCTACGGGCGCGGCGGCTGGAAAAGGCCCGCGACGCGCTCGAACGCACTGGCGCGACCATCGCACAGGCGGCCTACATTGCCGGCTACGCCAACCCTTCCAACTTCACCACGGCCTTCAAGAAAGCCTACGGGATCGCACCGAAATATCATCGCTGCTGACCGGGATGGCGAATGTGAACGACAAAAAAGACATCAGACGGCGACGCTCGGGCGGGACTCCCATGCCCGCGCCTGCATCGTCCCACCCCATCCAGGGCCGGCGGATCCGCAACAAGGCTTTGGCGCTTGTCGTCATCCTGCTGACGGCTGCAGGCAGCCTGACCGTTGGCGTGGGCAGCATGTCCCTCGGCGACTTGTGGTCCACCGACGGAAACAATGCGGCACTGCTGCTGATGGCCAGCCGTATTCCGCGGACGCTCGCACTCATCCTCGCCGGAGCCGGCCTCGCCGTGTCTGGGGCGATCATGCAGATGCTGGCGCGCAATCGTTTCGCCGAACCCTCAACCGTCGGCACGGCGGATTCGGCCGCGCTCGGCATGATCGTGGCGCTGGCCGTTGCGCCGCAAATGCCCGTCCTTGGAAAGATGGCGCTGGCCGGCGGCTTCGCTCTCATGGGAACCGCGATCTTTCTCGCCATTCTGCGCCAGATCCCGTTGCGCTCGGCGCTCATGGTGCCACTCATCGGCATCATGTTCGGCGGTGTCGTCAGCGCGATGGGCACGTTTCTCGCCTATCGCTTCGACCTCCTGCAGTCGATAGGGGCATGGTCGGGCGGCGATTTCTCGATGGTCCTGAGGGGCCGTTATGAACTCTTGTGGATCGCCTTGGCCCTGACGCTGGTCGCCTATGCCGCAGCGGCACGGTTCACCTTGGCCGGCCTCGGCCAGGCGGTCGCGCGCAATCTCGGCCTCGATTACCGGGCGATTGTCTCGCTCGGCCTGGTGATCGTCTCGCTGGTGACGGCAAGCGTGGTGGTGACGGTCGGAATGGTACCATTCGTCGGCCTGGTTGTGCCCAACCTCGTCAGCCTCGTTCTCGGCGACAATCTGCAGCGGACCTTGCCCTGGGTAGCGATCTCAGGCGCTGGCCTGATGCTCTTTTGCGATCTCGTTGGGCGGCTCGTAATCTTTCCCTACGAGATCCCTGTGGGTACGGTGGCAGGGGTTATCGGCGCGATCTTCTTCCTTTATCTCCTGTTACGGCGGCAGCCCGATGTCGCATAGCCGCACGAAGAAATCGCCCTTGCCGGTCCTCTGCGTCACTGGCGCATTGACCGTGCTGGCCTGCCTATTGTTCATGACGGTGGGCGCCAAGGGATCCTGGAGTTTCCTGCTGCCCTTTCGCGGCACCAAGCTGATGTCCTTGCTGCTCGTCGCCTATGCCACCGCGATTTCCACGGTCCTGTTCCAGACCATCACCAACAATCGCATCCTGACGCCTGCGATCATGGGCTTCGATTCACTGTTCGTGCTCTTGCAGACGGCACTGGTCTTCGCCCTCGGAGCCGCAGGCGTGGCGGCCCTGGATGCGCGGCTGCTGTTTATGATGCAAGCCGCCAGCATGATCCTGTTCTCGACCGTCCTTTTCCGCTGGCTGTTCTCCGGTGGGGTGCGCAGCCTGCACCTGCTGCTGCTCGTCGGCATTCTGCTTGGGGGACTGTTCCGCAGTCTCGCCGCCTTCCTGCAAAGAGTGATCGACCCGAACGAGTTTCTGGTGTTGCAGGACATGCTGTTCGCGAGCTTCAACGCGGTAGACAGTTCTCTGTTGCTGGTGTCGGCACTTGCGATCGGCGCAGCATCGCTCGCCGTCATCGGCAATCTGGCACGCTTCGACGTCATGGCCCTTGGACGGGAGGTGGCGATCAATCTCGGTGTCGACCACCGGCGAATGGTGACGATCACCATGGCGGTCGTGGCGGTGCTCGTCTCCGTCTCGACGGCCCTTGTCGGACCGGTCACCTTCTTCGGCCTGCTGGTCGCCAACCTCGCCTATCTGCTGACGCCCAGCAACCGCCACCGCCACATATTGCCGGTGGCCTTCTTCCTTGCCGCCATTGTCCTCGTCTCGGGACAGATGATCCTTGAGCGGCTGTTCGACTTCTCGACGGCGCTCAGCATCATCATCGAATTCTGTGGCGGGCTCGTCTTTATCCTCCTGATGATCCTGGGTGGGCGCCGATGATCGAAATAAGCCATGTCACCAAACGCTACGGGGATGTTTCCGTGGTCGACGACGTCAGTCTCGTGCTGGCGGGCGGCGGCGTAACCTCGATCATCGGCCCGAACGGCGCCGGAAAATCGACACTGCTGTCGATCGTCAGCCGGATGACCGCGGCGGATCGCGGGACCGTGCATGTCGGCGGCCTGGATGTCGCCAAGACAGCGGGGCCCGTGCTTGCCCGGCAGCTGGCATTCATGCGCCAGGACAACCACATCGCTGCGCGCCTCACCGTCGCGGATCTCGTCGCCTTCGGCCGCTATCCCTATTCGGGCGGACGGCTGACTGCCGAGGATCAGGCAAAGGTTGCCGAGGCGATCGGTTTCGTCGATCTGCGGCCGTTCGAAGAGCGCTTTCTCGACCAGTTGTCGGGCGGCCAGCGCCAACGGGCCTTCGTGGCCATGGTGCTCGCACAGGACACCCGATACGTCTTGTTCGACGAGCCGTTGAACAATCTCGACATGCGCCACGCCGTCGCAACGATGAAACTTCTGCGGCGGATGGCAGACGACTTCGGCAAGACGATCGTCATCGTCCTGCACGACATCAATTTCGCGACCGCCTATTCCGACCGGATCGTCGCCATGCGCGACGGCCGGATCAGCCACGTCGGCACGGTCGACGACATCGCTGAGCGCGATGTGCTGCGCGACATCTTCGGCCTGGATTTCGACATCCACCAGATCGGCCAGCGCCGGATCATCGATTTTTACGCATGAAATTCAGCGCGCCGCTGCCGCGCACAAGAGAGGAGTCTTCGCCGTGACTGATATGCAAGAAGAGGCAGGCGCGCAAATGCCTCGCCGGGTTCGCCACGAGCTGCGGGTGCGAAGCCTCGATGTCCACGAGGTTCGGCAGATCACCCCGCATATGCTCCGTGTCACGCTCGCGGGCGAGGAGCTGGAAGGGTTCACCACCCTCGGCTTTGACGATCACGTGAAGGTCTTCTTCGCCCACCCGGGGCAGGAGCGGCCCGATCTTCCCGTCGTGGGCACGCAGGGCATCTTCATGCCCGAGGGCCTGCAAAAACCGATCGCCCGCGATTATACTGTCCGCCGCCATGACCGGGAAAAGGGCACCCTCGACATTGATTTCGTCTTGCACGAGCACGGCCCGGCAACCCGTTGGGCAGCCGGCGTAAAGCCCGGCAACAGGGCCTATATCGCCGGACCACGCGGATCCTTTGTCATTCCGACCACCTTTGACTGGCACCTTCTGATCGGCGACGAGACGGCTCTTCCGGCGATCTCGCGCCGTTTGGAGGAGTTGCCGGCCGGCGCAAGGGCCATGGCGGTCATCGAGGTGCACGGCCCGCTGGACGAGCAGCCAATCTTGAGCCGGGCCGATGTCGAGATCATCTGGCTGCACAAAGGTTCGGAGACCGTGGATGACAGCCGGTTCAAGGCGGCCCTCGCCCGCGCTTGCTGGCCGCAGGGCACCTTCTACACCTGGATCGCGTGTGAAAGCACCGTGGCCAAGAGCCTGCGGCTCTGGCTCATCGAAGAGCGCGCGGCCAATCCCCGATGGATCAGGGCCTCCGGCTACTGGCGCACGGGCACCGCCGGTTTTCACGACGAGCACGATGACTAGCGATACGCATCCCCTCGACAACGGGCGCGGACCGAAGCATGGCGACTGCGTGACCGCATCGGCATGGTGTTCCAGGAGCCGATGACATCCCTCGACCCGCTCTGCACCATCGGCAGCCAGCTCATCGAGCCGATCATCCGCCATCAGCGGATCGGGAGGAAGGCGGCGAGAGCCAAGGCACTGGAAATGCTGCGCTTGGTGCGCATACCCGACCCAGAAACCCGGCTGGATGCCTATCCGAACGAAATGTCCGGCGGCCAGCGGCAACGGGTGATGATCGCCATGGCGCTCGCGAACAACCCAGAGCTGCTCATCGCCGACGAACCGACCACGGCCCTCGACGTCACCATCCAGGCGGATATCCTCGACCTGATCGCCGATCTCCAGGCCCGCCTCGGCATGGGGGTCATCTTCATCTCGCATGATCTGGGCGTGGTCCGCCGCATTGCCCAGAGGGTCTACGTGATGTGCCGGGGTGATGTGGTTGAATCAGGCCCGACGGAGGACGTCTTCGACAATCCGCAGCATGCCTATACCCGCGCGCTGATTGCAGCCGGCCCCTCGGGTCTGAAGCCGCCACCGGCCGCAGACGCCCCCGCGGTGATGTCCGCGTCGAACCTCGGCGTGACCTACGGGCGCGGCCTCTATCGGCGCCAGGCGGTTTCCGATGCATCGCTGACGCTCCACGAGGGAGAGACGATCGGCATTGTCGGCGAAAGCGGCTCGGGCAAGTCGACGCTGGCCAGAGCCCTGCTGAAGCTACTACCATCCTCCGGCCGGATCTGCCTTGGCGACACGGATATCTCAGTCTTCAGCCGGGCAGACATGCGGCCGCTGCGCCGCGAGCTGCAGGTGGTCTTCCAGGATCCTTTCGGCTCGCTCAGCCCGCGCATGACGGTCGGGCAGATCGTAACCGAAGGCTTGAGCGTGCACGAGCCGGGCCTCAGCGCCCGCGAACGCGACATGCGCGCCGTCCAAGCGCTCGAGGAGGTGCACCTCGATCCGGCGCTGCGCAATCGTTATCCCCACGAATTCTCCGGGGGCCAGCGCCAGCGCATCGCCATCGCCCGGGCGATCATCCTCAAGCCCCGTGTGCTGCTGCTCGACGAACCAACCTCGGCGCTTGATCGACAGGTGCAGAAGCAGATCGTTGATCTCCTGCGCAACCTGCAGGCGGCGCATGCGCTCTCCTACCTGTTCATCAGCCATGACCTGGCCGTCGTTCGCGCCATGTCGGACAGGATCCTGGTGATGAAGAACGGCCGGATCGTCGAGATGGGGCCGACCCTCTCGCTCTTAGAAGATCCGCAGGAAGAATATACGAGAAGCCTGATCGCCGCGGCATTCCCGGCAACCGAAGTCTCAGCGGCCGCAGGCGCCTGACCCCCGCTCATCGGCGGTGGGTAGCGGGGGCGTCATTGTTCAGGATCTTTGCCAGCAGCTTTGCCCGCTCGTCGCAGACGGCGACGAGATGCCCGAGCAGCGCTTCGCCGCTATTGACGGCAGGCCGGCTCGCCGGCCGCAGGGCTGAGACGAGGAAGCTGATGCGATGGGAGATCGGCCGGATCACGACCGGCCTGTCACGGTAGCTCAGCGCCGTCAGCGGATTGACGATCGCCACACCCAGCCCGCAGGCCACCATCTCACAGACCGCATTGGCGGACTGCGTCCCGATCGACATCTTGGGCTTCACCCCTGCCTCATCGAACATGCGATCGATCTGCATGCGGAACGGATCGTTCTCGCCCAGTGAGATGAACTCCACATCGCGAAAATCTTCCGGCGCGAGAAGGCGCTTCGCCGTCAGGGGATGCCCGGCCGGCAGCACGCACACCTGGTCGAACCGGCCGACCGTCATCACCTCCGCATTGTCCGAGGAATAGCTGCCTTCGACCAGACCGATGTCGAAGTTGAAGCCGGAGATCGGCGACTGGTTGCGCGGATCGGCGGTGTCGATGCGCACGGAGACATGCGGGTGGCTGCCCATCAGCCGGCGCAGCGCCTCCGGCAACAGGTTCTGGGCAAAGGCGGGCAGCGTGGCGATATAGAGGATCTCGTCATAGGAGCGGCGTAGCCCCTCGACGCAGTCATTGATGCGGTCGAGGCCGATAAAGGACGCCTGGACCTCATGGTAGAGCTTCAGCGCCCGGGCCGTCGGATGCAGGCGCTGGCGCCGGCGCTCGAACAGCAGGAAACCCACGGTGTCCTCGAGACGCCGGAGTTCCCGGGTGATCGTGGGCTGTGACGACGCCAGCGCGGCAGCGGCCGCCGTGACCGTTCCGAATTTCATCGTGGCGCGAAAGACTTCGATCTGCCGGAGATTGAGCTCACCCATTTCGTTTCCTCGCCAAGGTTTGGCCACGCAAGTCATATCCGGAATGAATGAACTGGCAGCGAATCTTTCGTATCCGCATTTCGGGTTCGGCACTAGACTTCTTGCATGTAGATCATGGACATCGCACATGATCCGGGTCGGTTGACGCCGCTTCCGGAAAGGCGAACTGCTATCTCGGGTTGACGCGTGGACAAGGCGGGCTTCGGCATACTTCTCGACAGGATCATCTGCCTCGCGGTCGAACGCAGTGGCGGGAAGCTGGAGGCGGGCGACATCAGTGTGGCGCTGGCGATCTTCGATCGACCGCTGCGGAGCGCGGACCCTGGACCTTTGTCCTCGATCTCCTCTTTCAGCTATCGGGATGACGTGCCGGTCTATCCGGCAAGCGTCGTGAAGCTCTTCTGCCTGCACGCCTTCACAGCCTTCGAGGCCATGGGCCGCTTTACGCCGAATGACGAGGACCGTCGTGCGGCCCGGGCTATGATCGAGCTCTCTTCAAACGAGGCCACCGCATTCCTGATGGGACGCCTCACCGGTGCCTTCGACGGTCCCTGTCTGGACGACGAAGCGCTCACCGCATGGCTTCGCGACCGTCATGCGGTGCAGGACTGGCTGATGGGTCTGCGCCAACCGGAATTTCGCGACATCACCGTGTTGCATGCCACCTATGAGGACAGCCCCTATGGCTGCGCCTATCAGGCCCGAGCGCGCTCGCCGGGCAACCGGCTGACGGCGCGGGCATGCCTGGCGCTGATGCACGACATTGCCCGCGGCGCGACAGCGTCATCGGACTGGATGATGGAACTGATGGATCGCACCCGCGAGCGGCAGGCCTTTGCGGAGACCGGCATTCCACCCGAGGGCGATCAGGTGAGAGGTTTTCTCGGCGAAGGCATGCCGGCAGACACGCGATTGTGGTCGAAGGCCGGCCACACGAGCTGGACCCGCCACGATCTCGTCTATGCCGAGACGGCAAAGGGCCCAAGCTTCGTCGCCTGCGTGATGACGGACAGCCGCTGGTCTGCCGCCGACACGACCCTGTTTCCGGATATCGGGCGGCTCATTCACGACGCCGTCCTGGAAGGCGGCCACGACGCCGCCTGACGACAGATTTGCCCCGCGGCAAACCGCGGGGTTCAAAGAGCATCACAAGAAATGCTCGCATTGCATGAAGACACATAAGAACCAATAGAGGGATACTGCCATGATATTAATGAAGACATCCGCCGGCTGCCTGCGTTCGGCCCGCCTTCTGCTGGCCGCAACGGCAATCAGCGTTCTGACCCAGTTCTCGCCGGTGATGGCGCAGGACCCGATCCCCGGCGGCACGCTGCATCTGCCGGCGCCCTACAGTTCGGCGCTGAAATCGCTCGATCCGCACATCACCTATGAATCGCAGGACATGGCCGTGTCCAAGGCCTTCCACCGCGCGCTCTATACCTGGGATTCGGCCGAAAACCGGCCGGCGCTCGATCTGGCGACCGCGGTCGAAACCTCGGCCGACGGCAAGACTTTCACCTACAAGCTCCGCGACAACGCCTATTTCCACAATGGCCGCAAGATGACCGCGGACGACCTCATCTGGTCCTACACCCGCATCATGGACCCACAGAAGGGCTATCCGGGCTCGCCGATGATCTCGGAAATCGTCGGCGCGGAAGACTATGCGGCCGGCAAGGCCACCTCGATCTCCGGCCTGAAGAAGATTGACGATTTCACCCTTGAGATCACCTTCAAGAACTACCTCGAGCCGGGCACCCTGCTGTTCGAGGCCGTGACCGCCATCCTGCCGAAGGAAGAGGCCGACAAGCCGGAATTCCTGTCGCATCCCGTCGGCCTCGGCCCGTTCCGCTTCGTCGAGCATGTCGAGGGTTCGCGCGTCGTCGGCGAGAAGTTCGACAAGTACTACAAGCCCGGCCAGCCCTATGCGGACCGCGTCGAATTCACCATCACCGATGAATACAGCGCGCTCGACGTCGCCTTCCGCGCCGGCGAACTGGATGCCACCGTGCTTTCCGGCAGCGCCTACGCCGCCTATAAGGCCGATCCGGACCTGTCGAAGGGCCTGATCGAAGTCGCCGAACTCTTCACCCGCCACATGGGCATGAACGTCCAGAAGCCGCCCTTCGACGACGTTCGCGTGCGCCAGGCGATCAACTATGCCGTCGACCGCGACATCATCATCCGCAAGCTCCTGAAGGACAAGGCGTTCAAGGCTACCGGCTGGCTGCCGATGACCTCGGTCGCCTTCGACAAGGACCGCAAGCCCTATGCCTATGATCCGGAAAAGGCCAAGCAGCTCCTGAAGGAAGCCGGCTATGGCGACGGCTTCGAATTCGAGGCGATGGTGACCGATGGCGAAAGCACGCTCGGCGTGCTGCAGGCGATGATGCCCTTCCTCGCGGCGGTCGGCATCAACGCCAAGCCGAAGGTGGTGGAATCGGGCGTTCTGCTGGATGCGATCAATGCCGGCGAAGCCATGGCGTGGTTCCGCTCCAATGGCACGGGTCCCGATCCGGTCGGCGCGCTGCGCTGCTTCGACAGCCGCGTCTCTCGCTCGGGCTGCAACCGCAGCGGCTATGCCGATCCGAAATTCGACGCCATGATCGATGCCGCCTCGTCCGACCCGGATCCCAAGCGTCGCATCGAACTGGCCAAGGAAGCAGACGGTTACATCTTCGAGCAGGCGCCGGTGTGGTTCCACAACTACAATAAGGCCGTCGTCGCCACGCAGCCCTGGGTGCACGGCGTCGATTCCAACGTGACGGAAGCCGCCATCCTGGAAGTCGACCAGATCTGGCTTGATGAGAACGCCCCGGGACGCGATTAAGTCTCCCGTTCCCGTCCATCCAACCTTTCTGGCCAACCTTTCTGGTTCGGGCGCCGCATGGCCTCCATGCGGCGTCCCCGTCCCGGAACAGAGGAACACTTCATGCTGATGGTGATTGCGCGGCGGCTGATGCAGGCGCTTCTGACCGTCGCCGTCGTGGTGACGCTCGTCTTCCTGCTGTTCAGCGTCATACCCGGCAGCTTCGTCACGTCGCTGGTCGGTGAAAAACGCGATATCGATCCCAAGGTCATGGCCCGGATCGAGGAACAGCTTCATCTGAACGATCCCTTGCCGGAGCGCTTCGGCCGTTATGTCGTGGACCTCGCGCGCGGCGATCTCGGAACCTCCTTCTCCACCCGCCGGCCGGTGATCGACATGCTGGAAAGCCGCATCGTCGCGTCCTTTCGGCTGGCTTGCGCCGCCATCCTGTTCGCGGTCGCCATCGGCCTGCCGCTCGGCTTCATCGCGGCTTCAAGGCCGGGAAGCTGGATCGACATGGCAGCGATGATGGGGGCGGTTTCGGGGCTTTCCGTGCCCGGCTTCTGGTTCGGCCTGCTGGCGATGTATTTTTTCTCGCTGCAACTGGGCTGGCTGCCGACCTTCGGCTACGGGCAGGGCGGATTGCAGCATCTCGTGCTGCCGGCGCTCACCCTTGGCATCGGTCCGATGGCGCTTCTCGCCAGAACCACGCGGGCGGCCGTGCTCGAAGTGCGCGGCGCCGATTTCATCCGCACGGCGCGCTCGAAGGGCATGAGCGAGACCCGCATCGTCACCCGGCATCTGGCGCGCAACGCCTTCGTTCTGGTGCTGACCACCATCGGCCTGCAATTCGGCTCCATGCTGGGCGGCTCGGTGGTGATCGAAAGCCTGTTCGCCTGGCCGGGCGTCGGATCGCTGCTCATCCAGTCCGTCTCGCTGCGCGACATTCCCGCGGTGCAGGGCTGTATTCTCGTCATCGTGCTGTTCTTCCTGCTCATCAATACGCTGGTCGACATCGCCTACATGCTGATCGATCCGAGGATCCGCTACCGATGAAACTGCTCCATCTCCTGCGTCCCAATCTCTTCGTCGGCGGGCTGATCCTGGCCATCATGATCTTCGTTGCGCTCTTCGCGCCGCTGATTGCCACCCATGATCCCGTTCTCGACGCCAACCTCATCTATGCCGAGGAGCCGCCAGGCGGGGCATTCCTGATGGGAACCGACGAACAGGGGCGCGACATCTTCAGCCGCGTGGTCTATGGCGCCCGCATCTCGCTCACCATCGGGCTGGTCGTGCAGCTCATGAACACCTGCATCGGCGTGGCGCTCGGTCTGTCCGCCGGCTATTTCGGCGGCTGGTGGGATGAGTTCGTCCAGGGCCTCACCAACCTGATGCTCTCCATCCCGACGGTGGTTTTCGCGCTCGCGCTGATGGCCGTGCTCGGGCCGGGGGTGACGAGCCTCTTGATCGCGCTCGGCATGACCGACTGGGCCTATAGCTGTCGCATCAGCAGGGCACAGGTGTTGTCGCAGAAATCGCGCAGCTATGTGCAGGCGGCGCAGACCATAGGCTATGGCCGCTTCCACATCATGTTCCGCGAACTGCTGCCGAACATCGCGGGCCCCCTGGTGGTGATCGCCACCATGGGCATCGGCTCGGCGATCATGGCGGAGGCCTCGCTCTCCTTCCTCGGCCTCGGCGTCGTGCCGCCCGCGCCGAGCTGGGGTTCCATGCTCTCCCATGCGCGGGAGCAACTGATGGTGTCTCCCTGGGTCGCCATCTTCCCCGGCCTGGCACTCTTCCTCACAGTTCTCGGATTCAATCTGCTGGGCGATGGTCTGCGCGATCTCATCGATCCGCAGGGGAAGGCACGGCGGGCATGAGCGAGGACCTCATTCTCAAGATCGAGGATCTGCGGATCTCCCTCTCCGCCAATGGCGAGGATTTCCCGTCGGTCGAAGGGCTCAACCTGTCGATTGGCCGCGGTGAAGTCGTCGGCCTCGTCGGTGAGTCCGGCTGCGGCAAGAGCCTCACGGCGCTATCCATCGCGGGATTGCTGGGCGGCCCGTTGCGGGTCACCGGCGGGCGGATCCGCTTCGACGGCGGCGATATCGCCCGCCTGCCCAACCGCAGCATGCGGATGCTGCGCGGCAACCGCATCGCCATGATCTTCCAGGAACCGATGACGGCGCTCAATCCGCTGATGACCATTGGCGACCAGATCGGCGAGATGTTCGTCCTGCATCAGGGCATGAACCGGCGCGCGGCGCGTAAGCGCGCCATCGAATGCCTGGAACAAGTGCAGGTGCCGGGAGCCAGCCGGCGGGTGAACGACTATCCGCATCAGCTTTCGGGCGGCATGCGCCAGCGCGTGATGATCGCCATTGCGCTCGCCTGCGATCCGGACCTTTTGATTGCCGACGAGGCGACGACGGCGCTCGATGTCACCATTCAGGCCGAAATCATCGAACTGATCCTCGATCTCTGTCGCGCCCGGGGAACGGCCGTGCTGATGATCTCCCACGATCTCGGGCTTGTCGCCCGCGTCTGCCATCGGGTGGCGGTGATGTATGCCGGCCATCTGGTGGAGGAACAGCCGGCGGAGAAGATCTTCTCCGATCCGCAGCATCCCTACACCCAAGGGCTGGTGGCATCGCTGCCGCGTCTTGGCCGGCGTCTCGTCGCCGGTCAGGCAAAGCTTGCCGAAATACCGGGCGTGGTTCCGCCAATTGTCGAGTACGGCCAGGGCTGCCGCTTCGCTCCCCGTTGTGCTGTGGTCATGCCGCAGTGCCTGACGGCCGCACCGGAAACGACGCCGCTTTCCTCGGGCGGCCGCAAGAGGTGCTATCTCAATGGCTGACGTCACCATGGAAAATAGCGGGACCCCGCGTACCCACATCCTGCAAATCGAAGGTCTCAAGGTTCACTATCCCGTACGACAGGGCTTCGGCCTCCGGCGGGGCCTGCTCAAGGCCGTCGATGGCGTGAACCTCGACCTGAAGGCCGGGGAATGTCTCGGTCTCGTGGGGGAATCGGGTTGCGGAAAATCGACGCTCGCGCAGTCCATTCTCGGCCTCGTGCCGACGAGCGGCGGACGGATCGTGCTCGACGGACAGGACGTAAGCGGGGCGAGCAGCCAGTCCGGCCGACTGGACCGCGCCCGCATCGTGCAGATGGTGTTTCAGGACCCCTTCGCCTCGCTGAACCCGAGGCACACCGTCGGCCAGAGCCTTGGCGGGCCGCTGAAGCTGCACGGCATCGGCAATGCCAGCGAGCGGGAGGACCGCATTGCGGACATGCTAGGCAAAGTGGGCCTCAGGCCCGATGCGGCCAAGCGCTATCCGCACGAATTCTCCGGCGGCCAGCGGCAGCGCATCTGCATTGCCCGCGCCCTGATCGTCGAACCCAAGCTCGTCGTCTGCGACGAACCGGTGTCGGCGCTTGACGTCTCCATCCGGGCGCAGATCATCAACCTGCTTCTGGAATTGAAGAACGAACTCGGCGTGGCGCTGCTGATGATCTCGCACGATCTCGGCGTGGTGGAACACATGTGCGACCGCATCGCCGTCATGTATCTCGGCCGGATCGTCGAGCAGGGAGGCTGGAACGAGATCTTCTCCGCGCCGGCCCATCCCTACACCCGCTCGCTGATCGCCTCCATCCCCGATCCGATGAACCCGATTTCCGGGACGATACGCCTCCAGGGCGAAATCCCCTCGGCCCTCGATCCACCGCCGGGCTGCGCCTTCAACCCCCGCTGCAGCCATGCGATGGCCGTTTGCCGGGCCGGTACGGTTCCCGAATTCTCCGCTTTGTCACCGACGCATCACGCGCGTTGCCATCTCCTGCAAGGTCAATGACATGAATGACATCTCCGCTTCCCATCTCGTCCAGCCGGTCATCAAGGTGCGCGCCGGACAGGACCCGGACCAGCCCCACCGGGGGACGCTGACGATCGGCAACTGGACGATCCCCTGCGCCGTCGGCCGCTCCGGCCTGCGTGAGCCTGCGCTGAAGCGCGAGGGCGACGGGGCAACCCCGATCGGCACCTTTCCGCTGCGCTACGGCTTCTACGACCCTCAGGCGCTGGGCGACGCACCGCGTTCCTTTGCCTTTCCCTTCCTCCAGAAGCCGGCCAATTACAACTGGATCGAAGACCCCGAAAGCCCGTTCTACAATCAGTTCGTGCTCGACATGTCGCCGGAAGCGAAGGTTCGGACGGGCGAACGGTTGTTCGATCTTTTCATCCCCGTTGGCTGGAACGACTCCACTCCGAGGGCAGCCGGCGGCAGCGCGATTTTCATGCATGCGGCACGGCCGGATTTCAGCGGCACGCAGGGCTGCGTCGCCATCGCCCACGACCAGTTGCTCGAATTTGCGAGCCGGCTCCAACCCGGCATGATGATCGATATCGCGCCGGCCGATGAAGCGCAGATCACCGCCGCAGGCACGCCGACGGAAGTCATGGAGTGCGTGACGTTCCGGGCGCTCCAGCCGGGACCGCGGTTGATCGTCACCGGCTCCGTGCACGGCAACGAAACCTGCGGACCGCTGGCGATTTCCCGCATCATTACGGACTTCCGCTCCGGTCGGCTGAAGCTTGCCCGCGGCAGCGTCACCTTCGTGCCGGTGGTCAATGCCCTCGCCTATCGTTGGAACCGCCGCGAGGGCGACCGCAATCTCAATCGCAACCTCAGTGAAAAACCGGTGCCGATGGACAATGAGGATCGCATCGCCAATGTCCTGTGCCCGCTTCTGCGCGAGCACGACGTGCTCATCGATCTGCACTCCTTCAGCGCGCCCGGCCTTCCCTTCGCGCTGATCGGCCCCAGCAACAATCGGGACGGGCTCGAACCGTTCGACAAGGCGGTGGAGGAGGAAGAACTCGTCAAGGCGCTTGGCCTGCCGATGATCGTGCATGGCTGGATGAGCGCCCATGAGCGCGCCTCGCTCGTGCGGCTCGGCAAGGGTTACCCATATGAATCCATGTCCCATGGCATCGGCACAGCTGAATATATGCGCTTCGCCGGCGGCTATGCCGTGACCGTCGAGTGTGGCAGTCACAACGATCCGGAAGGGCCGCGCGTCGCCTACAGGACCATCCTCAACGGCCTTGCCCATCTCGGGCTCACCGACACGCCGCTTCTGCCCGGCCCGACCCCGGTCCAGGCATGGGAGATCGATGAGGCCGTGATGGCCAACAGCGACGAGGACCGGTTGGTGCGGCAGTTCTCCTCCGGGGAACCCGTGCATGAGGGCGAGCGGATTGGGATGCGGGTGACCGGCGAGGAGATCCGGGCGCCCTATGACGGCGCCGTGATTTTCGCCAGTGTCAGTTCACCCGCCGGCAGCGAACTGTGCTTCTTCTGCAGGCCAAGCCCGCGCTTCGGCTGACGGCACGGCGCCCGCCTCTCGCACCCCATGACTGATCGAAAGCGCTCAGGCGATTGTTCGCAATCGTCAGAGCAACGTCAACGACTGGCCGCCAGGAGCAGTTCCGCCATCGTCAGGTCAGTCACCAGATGGTCGACAAATCCGCCGCGCAGAGCGGCGCGTGTGGCATCCAGTTTGAAGGTGCCGCTGACGACGAGAAGTCCTTCCATGTCGCGCAAGAGATCGTGGTCGGCGCCGATGATGCGCTCGTCGAGATCGCCGAGCACCGGCCGGCCGGCCTCATCAATGAAGCGTCCGGCGATGATGCCGACGGCGCCCCTGGCGCGGTAATCGTCGATGTCCTTGACGGTTGCGATCTTGAACTGCACGACATGGGTGTCCGGCGTGCAAGGGCTGAGCGAGAAGATCGACTTGTTGCACTTTCGCAGGTTGTTCAGCTGCTCGCTGATGATCGGCTCCGCCTTGAGGGCGGCCGCAAGCTCCGCGCTCGAACAGACCGCGGGGGCATTGAAATTGATGCAATAGCCATTCAGCCGGCGCGCGATCTCGGTGGTGCAGCTCTCCGAGGTGCTGAGCAGCGGATTGGCGATCGATCCGATCAACTGGCGTACCGTCAGATTCTTGATCGGCCAGTACGGCACATATTCGGAGACGAAGGAAACCGTCTGCCCCCAGGACACGCCGAGCACATCCCCGTGATCGAGGAAGCTCGACAAATGGTGGGCGGCGACCTCGCAGACCGCCCGCGTCAGCATCTCACCCTGCATGCCGTCGTCGGGCACAACGTGGACGCTTTTCAGCCCGTAGGCTTCGCTCAGCGCATCGGCAACGGCGTTGATGCGATAATGCTCCGGCGCCACCTGGATGCAGACGATGTTGCGCTCCTTGGCGAGCTTCAGGTAGCTGATGACGGTCGGCCGCGACAGGGAGAGCGCGTCGGCGATCTCCCCCTGATTGAGGTTTTTGACGTAGTACATCCACGCCACCTCGGCGACGATCTTGTTGGACGGATGCTGCGATCGGTACATGGACGTTTCCCGGTTACTCTCTTAGCGCGCCGCGGCGGCCATCAGCACCTCTTCGGTGATCAGCAGGTCGTCGTCAACAGATCGGTCCGCAACCAGACCGAGTTTGGCCAGATCGCCATGATAGCCGCGAATGGCCTCGACCGGCGTCGCATTGTCATCGGCTACGGCGCGCATCCAGCGGATGAAGGACGGTTGATGCTCCGCCATGTTGATCTTGCGCCCGAAGAGCGCAAGCCGGGCGCCGTATTTTTCCGCCTGCCAGACCAGTTCGAACGTATCGCGATGGGTGCCCGTGCCGCCGCCCAGCACCCCGACCACCACCGAGCCGTCATGCGCCACCAGCTCTTCGAGCGCCGCCGGGCCGTTATAGGCGACTTTCAGAAACTCCGGGCGCTCGTCGGCCGTCAGGGCCGCCAGCGCCCGCGCGATGCAGTCGTTGACATACATGCCGGTTTCCGCCGCATCGAAACCCGTCGGCATGTTGGGATTGAACACTTCCAGAAAATGCTTCTTGCCAGCCGCCCGCGCCCGCGGCCGGAAATCGCGATAGGCCTCTAGCGTTGCGACATCGGCCGCGGCGTTGTTGTTGAAGGTCATGGAATAGAGGCAGAGATCCGCCTTGGCCCGCGTCAGGTCCGTACCGCTGTAGGGCAGAGACGGCGTCGCCCGATAATCCCCGCCGCGCACGACGCCCCAGACATCCGTGGTGTCGTTGGCGCGGAAGGCGGGCATGATGCGCGAACGGGAGAAGACGCCGCGTGCCTGAAGGGTTTCCATGTTGGAGGTGGAGGCCAGCATGATGTCGACGACGTCCTGCTTCACCAGCGCCTCGATCTCGGCGAGAAACTCGGCGCGGGTCCGGTTGCCGGCAATGCTGCCGTCGGCACTGCGCCGGCGACCGGTGGTCAGGATGCCGCCGGAGAGATCGGCGTCCTTGGCATCGGCAAGGATGAAATCGCCCTTGGCGTACCGGCCGGCCCGGATGCGTTCTATCTTTTCTTCGTAGCGGGTCTTGGTCATGTCGTGGTCCATAATGGTTCGAAGACGTGTCATGCCGCGGGGCGCAGCAGCGAGCGGCCGTCTTGCTTCGAGAAGATGTGGATGCTGTCGGCAGCGATCGAGACGTCGATCCGCTGTCCGGCTTCGAGCGTTCGGAAGGCCTTGGTGACAAAGGACATCTCGCGGCCGTCGACATCGACGATCACCTGGCCTTCACTGCCCATGTTCTCGACGAGCACCACCGTGCCGCCGATGACGTTCGCGTCGCCCTCCGCGGCGATGTCCATCTTGGAAGGACGAAGGCCGACCTCAACCTCGACGCCCTGGTTCAGATCGCGGAAATTCCTTGCGGGCACCTTGAGACGGATCGAGCCGGAGGTCAGCTCCGCCTCCTCGCCATGAAGCGAGACGGTGCAATCCCGGAAGTTCATCGCCGGCGAGCCGATGAAATCGGCGACGAAACGGGTGGCAGGGCGGTCGAAGATCTCCGACGGCGTGCCCTGCTGTTCGATGGCACCGGCGCGCATCAGCACGATGCGGTCGGCGATCGTCATGGCCTCGAGCTGGTCATGGGTGACGAAGATGGTGGTGGTCTTCAGATCGAGATGCATGCGCCGGATTTCGGTGCGCAGCTTCTCGCGGAGCTTGGCATCGAGGTTGGACAGCGGCTCGTCGAACAGGAAGAGCTTCGGCGTCTTGATCATGGCGCGCGCCATGGCGACGCGCTGCTGCTGGCCGCCCGAAAGGTTCTTCGGCTTGCGCTCCAGAAGTTGTGAAAGGCCGAGCATGTTCGAGACGTTTTCGACGCGGCGGCGAATTTCCGCATCCGGCACCTTCTGCCGGCGCAGGCCGAAGGCGATGTTGTCGAAGACGGTCATGTGCGGGTAGAGCGCATAGGACTGGAAGACCATGGCGACCCCGCGCTCACCGGGCGGCAGGTGGGTCACGTCGCGACCGCCGATGCTGACCGTGCCGCCGGAGATCTCCTCGAGCCCCGCGATCATGCGCAGCATGGTGGACTTGCCGCAGCCGGACGGTCCGAGAAAGACCACGAATTCATGGTCGGCGATATCGAGGTTGAGATCCGAGATGACCGTATGGCTGCCATAGGACTTGCGGATCTGGGTGCATTTGATGTTGGCCATGGCGATTTTTCCTATTTGCGGCCCGTCGCGACCATGCGGTTGATGAAGCTCATCAGGAGCCCGATGAAGACCAGCGGCGGCAGGACGAGAATGACGGTCGAGGCATTGATGACCCCCCAGGGGACTTCCTTGCCGAGCGAGGTGATGGACGCGGCCACCACGGGAAGCGTGGAGTTTTCGGCTGCAAGCGTCAGCGCCAGAAGCAGCTCGTTCCAGACCAGCACGAAGGTGAAGACGAGCGAGCCGAACAGCGAGGGAGCGGCAATCGGAAGCGCGAACTTCAGGAAGATCTCCGTCTGCGAGCAGCCTTCCATGGCCGCCGCCTCCTCGATCTCCTTCGGCACCCGCTCGAAGGCAGGCACGGAGAGCCAGATGACCGTCGAGATGGTGGAGATGAGGTAGACGAGGATCAGACCGGCGAGCGTGTCGTAGATGCCGCTGTCGAGATAGAGAATGATGAAGGGGATGGCGATCGCCACCGGCGGCATGAAGCGCAGGGACAGAACGAAGAACTGCAGGTCGTCCTTCTTCTTCTCCACATGGCGCGCCAGGCTGTAGGCGGCGGGAATGCCGAACAGGGCGCCGAGCATGACCGAGACACCGACGACCACGACGGAATTGCCGAGTCCATCGCGGATGGACGGATTCTGCAGGATGGTCGCGAAGTTCTCCAGCGTCGGCGTGAAGATCAGGGTCGGAACCGGCGTGACAATGTCCTTCAGCTTCTTGAACGAGCCGAGGATGGTCCAGACGATCGGCATCAGCGCGATCAGGATCATGAGGACCAGGAAGCCCCGGGCGGCGGTGCGGCGGATCAGGCTGACCATTTGCGGATACCTCGCCAGACGAGCGTGAAGACGACCGTGGTTATGAGAAGAAGGAGGATGGACATGGCGGAAGCGTAGGAGACGCGGCCGCCGAGATTGATGCCCGCCTGATAGGCGTAGAGGTCGAGCGTCTCGGTCGCCGTGCCCGGCCCGCCGCCCGTCATGACGAAGATGAGGTCGAAGGAGCGCAGCGATTCCACCGCCTTGACCAGCGCCAGGCTGATGATCGGCGCCTTGAGCATGGGCAGGGTGACGTAGGCATGGATTTCCCAGGTCTTGGCGTTGTCCAGCTGGGCAGCCTCGATCGGGTCCTTGGGCAGGGTTTCGAGCAGCTTCAAGAGGATGACGGTGAAGAACAGGCCCCACTGCCAGATGTCGACGACGGCGACCGAAAACAGCGCCAGCTGCGGATCGGCGAGAAACTCGATCGGGCCGAGGCCGAGGAGGCCGGTCAGGTAATTGATGAGACCGAGCGACGGCGAATAGAGAAAGCGCCAGATGAAGGCGGCCGCCACGCGCGGAAGCAGGACCGGCGCGAGAAAGGCCAGGCAGATCAGGTTGCGGGCGCGGGCCGAACGGGTGGTCTCGAAGATGTAGACCGACAGGAACACCGCCACCAGCAGCGATCCGGCGACCGTCACCAGCTCCCAGATCGCGGAGATCTTGAGGGCGTTCAGGAAGCGGCGATCGCCGAGAAGACGCTGGTAGTTGTAAAGGCCGACGAAATCATAGTCCGGGTAGCGCAGCGACCGGTCCATGACCGAGAAATACAGCGCTCCGGCGACCGAAACCAAAGCCAGGATCGCAAGGATGGTGAAGGCGGGCGCAACCGTCCAGAAGACGAATCTCTGTTTGTGCATTCCGTTGCTCTTTTAGGGTTGGGGATCCGGCCGGGCACCCATGCGCCCGGCCGCAGCCTCTCACGTTACTTGGCGTGGCGAAGCGTGTCCTCGGCGGCAAAGGCTGCCTCGTCGAGCGTGGCCTGAACGCCCGTCTTCGTGCCGGTGAACAGCTCCTCAAGCGCAAGCCCCAGATTGTCGCCGATTTCCGGCCACACGGGGCTCGCCATGATCAGAAGCTTCGTGCGCGCGCCGGTCGCCAGCAGCGCCTCGATGTATTCGGCCGGGACGGCCTTGCGGAAGGCTTCGCTCTTCAGCGTGGACTGGCGGCCGACATCGGAGGCGATGCCGTCGGCGAGACGGCGGGCTTCCATCTCCTTGGAGGTTGCCCAGCCGACGAAATCGCCGGCGACCTTCTTCGTGCAATCGTCCTTGGCACCGACCGTCGAGACGGCGAAGCCATGGGCCCAGCCGGCGGAGCCGAGCGGTTCGGGCGGCGGGGCATAGCCGACCTTGCCCTTGACCACGGACTTCTCCGGGTCCTCCATCCACGGGCCGAAGACGTCGGACTCGATCAGATAGGCGACCTGCCCGCCGCGGAAGGCCTCGACCGAGTCCGACCAGTTGAACGTACCGACGCCGGGCGGGGCGTACTTCATCAGGTCGATGTAGAGCTCGGTCGCCTGAACGCCCTTGTCCGAGTTGAAGGCCGGCTGATCGCCATCCATCCATTCGCCGCCGAGACCACGGAAGAACGGGGTCCAGCGCCAGACATTCATACCGGAGCCACGCTGGCCGCGGGCGGCCCAGCCATAGAGCTTGCTGGCCGGGTCGTTGACCGCCTTGATGCCGGCAACCATCTCGTCGAGCGTCTTCGGCACCGAGAGCCCCGCCTTTTCGAGCACGTCCTTGCGGTAGATCAGGATGTCGCCGCCGCCGACGAAGGGCGCGAAATACTGCTTGCCCTGATAGGTGGCGACATTGGCCAGATCGACGCGGAAGTCGGCGATGTCGTATTCCGCCGGCAGCACGTCAGCCAGCGGATAGATCCATCCGGCCGTTGCGTATTCCGGGGTGTTGGCTTCGTCGACATAGAGCACCTGATAGGCACCGGCTCCGGTCGAGGCGTCGAGGCGCGCCTTGGCACGGCGTTCGTTCTCGCCGAGAAGATTGATCTTCACGGTGGTCTGCCATTTCTTGTTGAACTCGCCGACATATTTGTCGAGTTCGGTCACAGACGGCATGCCCTGACCGATCACGTTGAGGGTCGGCACCTTACCGACGCAGGCATCTTCCTGCGCCCGCACGGCCGCCGGCAGCGTCAGCATGCAGACGGAGCATAAAAAGGCTGTCTTCCATTTCATCGTCATTCCTCCTCCAATGAACTGCTCTTCGTGGTTTCCGATCGCTAGAAAAGATCGGCGAGTTTCTGATCGAGTGTCAGAAATTGCTGGTAACGGTCCTCGTAGAAGGCACGCACCGCCGCATCGGGCAAAGCCGTGCGGGTGATGCGACACATGCCGCCCGAGGCCGCGGCGAGATCGCTGTAATGGCCGGTCGCCACGGCGGCGCACATGGCTGCGCCGAGCGCCCCGAGTTCCTCACCCTCCGACACCTCGACCGGCAGGCCGCAGACATCGGCGAAGATCTGCGACCAGACCGCGCTCTTCGATGCCCCGCCTGCAAGCCGGATGACCGAGGGGCCATCGGGCGCGACATAGTGCGAGACGTTCTCGCCGTGCCGGCGATGCTGAAAGGCCACCCCTTCGTAGATCGCCCGCAGCATGGAGCCGCGATCGTCGGAATTGACCAAGCCGACGAAGGCACCGCGTCTCGGCGCCGGTCCGTTGACGAAGGGCATGAAGTGGCAGCGGCGGGCGACCACCGGGCTCGCCGCGACCAGTTCATTGGCCGTGGCAATATCGATGTCTCCACCGGCGGCGCGGGCAAGATACCAGCTCAGATTGGCCGCCGAGGTCGGGCTTCCGTCCGCAAGCAGCCGGCAGGCGCGATCCCGGTGGAGCATGTTGAGGATGGGCGGGTTTTCGCGCACCTTCCGGTCCGTCTCGATGGCATTGATCGACCACGTACCGGCGATCATGGTCAGAAGCTTGCCGCCGATGACACCGGAGCCGGTGACGCAGGCGCTGACATCCATCATCGCAGCGACGACGGGCGTTCCGGCCAGCAGACCCGTTTCCTCGGCCGCGCTCCTCGATACACGCCCGGCAATGCCGGTGTTTTCCACGAGCGGCGGCAGGCGGCTGATGAAGGCGCCGATGCCTAGGCGCTCGAAATAGCCGGCGTCATAGTCGCCGCGTTCAAGATTCAGCAGGCCGCCGCCGCTGGCATCGCTCGGATCCGAGGCTGCGACATCGGTGAGCCGCATGCGGATATAGTCCTTGCACGCCAGCGCCCAGCGGGTCCTCTCGACCACCTGCGGCTCGTTACGCGCGAGCCAGATCAACTGCATGATCGTCTGCCCGCCCCAGATCCTGTGTCCGGACAGTGCCTCCATGGCATCCGCCGTGCCATCGCCGCGGAAGTCATCGACGATCGACTGCGCCCGATGATCAACCGAGACGATGCCGTCGCGCGTGCCACGGCCGTGCTCATCGACGAGGAAGACGCCGTTGCCGAAGCCGGTGCAGGCGATGGCTGCAATGCGGCCGGGATCGACCTGGCCGGACGTAAGCTCGCGGATGGCGCGGGCCGTGTTGCGCCAGAAGGCCTCCGGCTCGCGCTCGACCCAGCCGTTGTCGCGATGGAACGTCACCACATCGACAGCCCGCGCGATCACCAGCCGGCCGGTTGCGTCGAAGACCGCGGCCTTGACCGCCGTGCCGCCGGCATCGATGGCGAGAAACAGGTCACCCATGGCGGACCTCCTGTGTCCTGGCTTCTGCCGCCTTCTGCGGCAGGACCGTCGGCATGGCGAGGCAGCGGGCGATTTCCCGCTCGGCCCAGGCGCTATCAAGACCCCGGACCCTCGCCAGGCATTGGCCGAAATCGCGCACCACGGCCGGCGTGCAGCGGCCGTCCAGCACAATCTGCGTGCGCCGCAGAAGAAGGTCGTCGAGAAAGAGCGCGGCACGCCTCTCGATCAGCCAGCGCAACTCCCGCTCGGTAAAATCCGGAAGGCTCGCGATCGGCGCATCCGCGGAGAGAGCGCAGAAAGCGGCCACATCGAGGGCCACCGCACCGTAGCGATCAACGAGATCCGCGGCCCTTTGCGGCGTCGTCGCGTGTTCGCTGCAAAGCCGGTTCACCAGATCCTGCCGCCCCTTTTCCTCCGGTCCCAGGCCGGCCGCACCCGGATAGGGGCGGCGACGGCTGTCCACCCGGCGCTTGACGGAGAGAAGCTCGAAGATGCGGTCGCCCGCCTGTTCGCCGAAGGCCCGGAAGGTGGTCCACTTGCCACCGACGAGCGAGAGAAGCGGCTGGCCGGAGGCCAGTCGGTCCTCGGCGATCAGATGGTCGCGGTTGGCCCGGTTGACGCTGGCACCGCCGCCGGCCTGCAACGGCCGAATGCCGGTCGTCACGGCCACGACGTCGCCTTCCGTGACCTCGATATCATCGAACAGGCTGGAAAGCGCGCCGGTCAGATAACGGATCTCGTCCGAGGCCACGCGGTCGTCGTCTGGGCTGTCGACCTGGATCTCGGTGGTGCCGAGCAGAATGGTGCGGTCGAGCGGGTAGCAGATCACCATGCGGCCGGTGCCGTCATCGAAATAGAAGGCACGACCGGCCATTCGCCGGTGCAGTTCGTCATGCCGGATGACGAGATGGGCGCCCTTGACCGGCCGGATATAGGCGGTGCTGAGGCCGAACGTCCGGTTGACCTGATCCACCCAGGCGCCGGCCGCGTTGACCACGAGCTTGGGCTTCAGCCGCGCCGTCCGGCCGGAGATGCGGTCCGTGACGACAATAGCGTTGCCGTCCCGCGTCCAGTCGGCATGGTTGAGGCAGGCCACGTTTTCACTGGCCTGGAGCGCGTCTTCAATCATTTCGACGACGAGCGCTTCCGGATTGCGGATCCGCCCGTCGAAATAGCTGATGACCGCCCGGTAACGCGTGGACAGCCCCTTTGGAAAGGCGGCGCGTTGGAGCCGGGTGCTATGCGACGGCAGGACCTTATCCACGCGACCGAGGAATTCGTAGAGGCAGAGGGCCCCTTTCAGGCCGGCCGCACTCAGCGGACCGCTGCGGCTGGAGAGTCCGAGAAAGCGCAGGACCGAGCCCGTCAGGCCTTTCAGGTAGTTGGACAGCGGCACCACCACTTCCAGCGGCCGGGTGAAATGCGGGGCATGTTTGAGGAGCAAATTGCGCTCGCGCGCGGATTCGGCAACGAGCTTGAACTCGCGGTTTTCGAGATAGCGCAGCCCGCCATGGGCCATGCGCGAGGAAGCACTGGTGGCACCCTTGCAGAAGTCGGCGCGGTCCACGAGCAATGCGGACACGCCGTTCAGCGCCAGCTCGCGCAGAACCGCGACACCGTTGACCCCGCCTCCCACGACAAGCACGTCAAAGCCCACGCCGGACGCGATGCGCGCCAGGCTCTCCTCCCGGATCTTCATTCTATCTCCCCTGCCTCTGGCGGCCGTCGACCGGCGCCTGTTCGATGAGGCAGGCTCAATTTCGCATCTATTTTATAAAAGTCAATGCATCTTTATTTTTGTAACGAAAGACAGAGGAGCGGATTTAAGCTGATGACTTTATTGCGGAATTAAAGCTGCTGGCGCGCGTCGCCGAGCTGACTGTCGCAACAATGAGACGAAATGGGCAAAGATCCGAGGCTGAAGAGCACAGGCCAATCAGGATGAACCGCCCCGAGTTTGCCGTAGACCCCAACTCGTCAGAAGCAGGGTCTATGACAAGAAAGACGACGAATGGCCTGCTGCCGGCTTCTTGGGCACCTGCCTCAGAATTAGGGGAGATGGCGTCGACAAAACTCGGGGCTATTCAGATTCAGGGGATACCCGAGCGAACGCCGCAAGCAACTCGTCCAGAAACCCCTGAAGATCAGCGTCACGCGTGATGTCACAAATCCTTGGCGAGGCGCAAAGCGTCGTAGATCGCCGCATGTGTGTTGCGGGCGGCGACGGCGTCGCCGATCCGATAGAGCCGGTAGCTGCCGGCCGGATTGCGCTCGACCGACTGCGGCACTCCTGAGAGCAATTCGTCATAGGAGACTTCGCCCAGGTTTTTCGATCCCGGCTTCAGCTCGAAGTAGAGCTCGTCCAGCGGGATGGTGCCGTGGTTCACGACGATCTGATCAACCTTGCGCTCCTTGGTCACGCCGCCGTAGTCGCTGCCGACTTGGGCAATGATCTGATTGCCACTGCGCTCGGCCGACTGCAGGCGATAGGTAACGGTGAAGGTCGTATCCAGTTTCTGCAGGGAGCGCATATACGGCACGAGGTTCATGGCCATAACCTCCGGCGCAAAGGTGCGGTCCGGCGTCATGACCTCGACCTTGGCGCCGGTCTTGGCGATAACCTCGGCCGCCTGCAAGCCGGCATGGTCGCCGGCATCGTCATAGACGAGCACGTTCGTACCCGGCTTCACGTCGCCGGAGAGAATATCCCAGGACGAGACCACCAGTTCGTTGCCGGAGCTCAGAACCTCAGTGTGCGGCAGCCCCCCGGTCGCGATGATCACGACATCGGGCTTCTCCGTCAGGATCGTCGCGGCATCCGCCCAGGTGTTGAACCGGAAGTTCACGCCGCGTTTTTCGCACTGGTTCATGCGCCAGTCGATGATGCTGATCATCTCGCGGCGCCGTTCGCTCTGGGCGGTCAGGCGGATCTGGCCACCGGGATGGCTGGCGGCCTCGAACACGATTACCTCGTGGCCGCGCTCACCACAGACGCGCGCCGCCTCAAGACCGGCCGGCCCGGCACCGACGATGACGATCTTCTTGCGCACCTCCGCCTTGGGGATGATGTGCGGCATGGTTTCTTCGCGACCCGTGGCGGGATTGTGGATGCAGAAGGCAAGCCCGCCCTGGTAGATGCGGTCCAGGCAATAATTGGCGCCGACACAGGGGCGGATGTCCTCCTCCCGCTTCTCGATGATCTTGCGGACGATATGCGGGTCGGTCATGTGTGCCCGCGTCATGCCGACCATGTCGACCTTGCCCGAGGCGATCGCGTGGCGCGCCGTCGCAACGTCCGGGATCTTCGCTGCATGGAAGGTCGGGAAATTGGTCGCCGCCCGGATCTCGCCCGCGAAGTCGAGATGCGGAGAATTGGCCATGCCCTGGATCGGGATGACGTCGGTGAGGCCCGGATCGGTATCGATGTGACCGCGGATGACGTTGAGATAATCGATCAGGCCGCTGTCGCGCAGCCGCTTGGAGATCTCGATTCCGTCGGACTTGGCGGTGCCGCCGGCCAGGCGCTCGTCGGCCGTATAGCGCACGCCAAGAATAAAGTCGTTACCTACCCTTTCCCGGATCGCCTTGAAGACATCGAGACAGAAGCGCATGCGGTTATCGAGAGAGCCGCCATAGGGGCCGTCGAGTTCGTTCGTCAACGGCGAGGTGAACTGGTCAATCAAGTGTCCATAGGCCTCGAGCTCGACACCATCCATGCCGCCGGCTTTCATGCGCTCGGCCGCGTCGGCGAAGTCCTTGATGATCCGCTCGATATCCCAGTCCTCGATTTTCTTCGGAAAGGCGCGATGAGCGGCCTCACGATGATGGGAGGGTGCGAGCACGGGCAACCAGTCGCCCTTGTCCCAGCGCGTGCGCCGCCCGAGATGGGTGAGCTGAATCATGATCGCCGAACCCGCCTCGTGGACGGCATCGGTCATCTCGCGGATCCAGGGAACGATCTCGTCCTTGTAGGCCAGGAGGTTGTTGAAGACCGGCGGACTGTCCTTCGAGACCGCCGCCGACCCTGCCGTCATCGTCATGGCGACGCCGCCGCGGGCGCGCTCGACCGTATAGGCCCGATATCGGCTTTTCGGCATGCCGTCTTCCGGATAGGCAGGCTCGTGCGAGGTGACGATGATGCGGTTGCGCAGGGTCAGGTGCTTCAGCTGGAAAGGTTGCAGCAGGGGATCATTCGACATGCGACAGAGCTCCGGTCCGGGGAATTTTCAACCAGGGTAGGCAGGAATGTACATAAGTGTCAATTATGAAAACGCGCGAGTACACCACGTAAACACTCGTGTACATTTTCAACTTGTAACGATGAAATCCATTTGTTAGGAAAAGGTCATGGAACAGAAGCTGAGCGATACGGGGTGGCGGGGATCGCCGGAAGCATGGATCGAGGCGGCCTATGACGCGCTTCTGGAATCCGGCGTGGATTCGGTCAAAATTCTGCCCCTGGCAAAGCGCCTCAATCTCTCACGGACAAGCTTCTACTGGTTCTTCAAGGACCGGGAGGAACTCCTGAGCGCGCTCGTTTCGCGCTGGCGGGAGAAGAACACCGGCAATCTGATCAAGCAGACCGAAGCCTATGCCGAGACGGTTGTCGAAGCGATGCTGAATGTCTTCGACTGCTGGCTGAACAAGGACCTGTTCGATTCCCAGTTCGAATTCGCCGTCCGCAGTTGGGCCCTGCAATCTGCGGAAATTCTGGCCGAGGTCCAGACGGCCGATCAGGCGAGAATGGATGCCATCTGCCGCATGTTCATGCGTTTCGGTTACGACGCGGTCGCTGCCGATGTCCGGGCGCGAACGACCTATCTCGTGCAAATTGGCTACATTTCGATGCAATCAAGCGAGAATCTGTCGCTCAGGATGAAGCGCATCCCCGAATATATTGCCATCTATACCGGGCAGTCCCCTCAAAAAAGAGAGCTGGACCGCTTCTTTGCACGGCATGGATACAGGGAGGAATGAGAGAGGTTGGACATTAAGGGATCGAAGATTGGCATTGTCGGAGGTTCCGGTTGGCTGGGCGGCGCGATCGCATCAGCCATACTCGACACTGGCGTCGTCGCTCCCTGCGCCCTTTCACTATCCTACCGCAGCCATCGTCCCGACCGCTTCGACGGCGCGTTCTGGACCACCGACAACGAGATGATCGCGGAACGCTCTGACGTCATCATCCTCAGCGTGCGCCCGCAGGACTGGCCGCTTCTGCGTTTCAGCGCAAAGGACAAGCTGGTCATATCGGTCATGGCGGGCGTCCGGCTCCCAGACCTCGTGGCGCAGTTTCAGACCGCCCGCGCCGTTCGCAGCCTGCCGAATGCCGCAGCCGAGGTGCGAAAATCGTTTACGCCGTGGATTGCGACCACCGGGGTCACTGGCAGCGACCGCAAGATCATCGACGCTATCTTCAACGCCTGCGGGCTTCATGTGGAAGTGCGGTCCGAGGCGGAGATCGATTATTTCACGGGCCTCACCGGATCGGGACCGGCCTTTCCGGCACTGCTTGCCGAAGCGATGATGAATGACGCCATTGCGCGCGGCATCGATCGGCAGACCGCACGACGCGCCGTCGACGCCGTCTTCATCGGTGCCGCGCGTCTGCTTGAGACGAACAGATCCTGCCCTTCGGACACGATCAGGACATTCCTCGACTATCGCGGCACGACCGCGGCTGGCATCGAAGCGATGGTCGGAGCGGGTTTCGGCAAGGCCGTGGCACGCGGGCTTGCCGCAGCAAAGGAGAATTCGGTGCGAATGGGTGAACCGCCCATGCACCTCAACTGAACGGGTAACGCGGCGCCCCGGTCAGACGAAAAGCCGCAAAACAGAGGGAACGATAATGAACAGACTGCTTGCATCGACGTGCCTCTTCCTGGGAACCATCGCCGGTTCTTCGTTGGCCGAGGCGGCTGAATGTGGAACCATCACGATCGCCTCCATGAACTGGCAGAGCGCCGAACTGATCTCCAATCTCGACAAGATCATTCTCAACGAAGGCTACGGATGCAGCGCCGAAATCACCATTGGCGATACCGTGCCGACGATCACCTCCATGGCTGAAAAAGGCGAGCCGGACATTGCGCCCGAGGCCTGGGTCGACCTGCTGCCGGAGATCGTGAAAAAGGGCACGGAAGAGGGCCGTATCGTCAAGGTCGGATCGCCGCTTCCCGATGGCGGCATTCAGGGCTGGTGGATCCCGAAATACTTCGCCGACGCCCATCCGGACATCAAGACCGTCGCCGACCTGCTGAAGCACCCCGACCTCATCAAGGATCCGGAAGACCCGAGCAAGGGCGCGATCTTCAATGGCCCCCAGGGCTGGGGCGGCACCGTCGTCACCGCGCAGCTCTACAAGGCGTTCGGTGCAGAAGAAGCCGGCTGGACGCTGGTCGATACCGGTTCGTCGGCTGGCCTTGATGGCTCGATTGCCAAGGCTTACGAGCGCAAGGAAGGCTGGGTCGGCTACTACTGGGCCCCGACTGCGCTGCTTGGCAAATACGAAATGGTGCAGCTCGATGCCGGCGTTCCCTATGACGCCGCGGAATGGAAGCGCTGCATAACCGTCGCCGACTGCCCGGATCCCAAGCCCAGCGCATGGCCGGTCGACACGATCGCAACGCTGGTCGCCAAGCCCTTTGCCGAACGGGCCGGAACCGAGGTCATGGCCTATCTCGGCAGCCGCTCCTGGAGCAATGCAAGCATCAACGCCCTGATGGCTTGGATGACCGACAACCAGGCGAGCGGCGAAGACGGTGCCAAGCATTTCCTCAAGGAAAACCCGGACGTCTGGAAGAAGTGGGTCTCTGCGGAGGCCGCTGCCAAGATCGAGGCCGCGCTCTAAGCGCCCTGCATTGAACGTGCGATGCGCATTCGCGCATCGCACATCACCTGCCGAAAAGAACAAAAAGACACTGGATCGGCTCTTTTCAAGAGGGGAACCGAATGGATTGGTTTTATAATTTTCCGCACATGGACGACAATGCACTGCGTGATCTCAAAAAGGCGATCGACGAAAGCTTTCGGACGTTTACACGCAGCTATGGCGACACGATCGAAAGCTTCTTCACGCCCCTCCAGCACTTCCTGATCGGTGCCGAACGGTTCATGCTGAAAACCCCCTGGCCGATTATCACGCTGCTGATCCTGGCCATCGCCTTTGCCGCAACGCGCAGCCTTCGCATTGTCGCCGGCTGTCTCGTGACGTTGATGGCGATCGGCTATCTCGACATGTGGGACGACACGATGCGGACGATCTCGATGATCTTCGTCTGCACCCTGTTGTCGATCGCCATCGGCATACCGATCGGCATCCTCATGGCCCGGTCCGACCGGGTCCAACAGGTGATGAACCCGATCCTCGACGTCATGCAGACCATGCCCAGCTTCGTCTATCTCATCCCGGTCGTCATGCTGCTGGGGATCGGCAAGGTTCCGGGCCTGATCGCCGTCGTGATCTACGCCATTCCGCCAATGATCCGCCTGACGAACCTTGGCATCCGACTTGTCGACAAGGACGTGCTCGAAGCCGCCGATGCCTTCGGTGCCGACGACCGGCAAAAACTCCTGAAGGTGCAATTGCCGCTCGCCCTTCCAACCATCATGGCGGGGATCAACCAGACCATCATGATGGCCCTTGCCATGGTCGTCATCGCCTCGATGATCGGCGTGCAGGGTCTCGGCCAGCCGGTGCTGAAGGCCATTGCCAACCAGTATTTCACTCTGGGCATGTTCAACGGGCTCGCCATTGTCGGCATTGCCATCATGTTCGACCGCGTCAGCCAAGCCTATGGCAAGCGCCTTCAGAAGCACCGGGAGGTCGTCCATGGCTGAGCATGTCTTCGGCGGCATCAAGATCCGCCACCTGTACAAGATCTTTGGCCCCGACGGCGCGCGCTATGTCGATGCCGTGAAGGACGGGCTCAGCAAAGCCGAACTCAATGAGAAACATGGCCATGTTCTCGGATTGAGGGACATCAACATCGAGATCCCGTCGGGCGGCATCCAGGTGATCATGGGGCTTTCCGGTTCCGGCAAGTCGACCCTGATCCGCCACATCAACCGCTTGATCGACCCGACGGCTGGCGAGGTCCTTGTCGATGGCGTCGACGTGGTCAAGATGCAGCAGTCGGAACTTCGCGAGTTCCGGCGCCACCAGACCGCGATGGTGTTTCAGAAGTTTGCCCTTCTCCCGCATCGCACGGTCATCGACAACACCGTCTTTGGGCTCGAGATCCAGGGTATCCCGCGTCAGAAGTGCATCGACACCGCGATGCGCTGGATCGAGCGCGTGGGCCTCAAGGGCTTCGAGCAGAAATACCCTAACCAGCTGTCGGGCGGCATGCAGCAGCGTGTCGGACTTGCCCGGGCGCTCGCCAACGACGCGCCCGTCCTCCTCATGGACGAGGCCTATTCCGCGCTCGATCCGCTCATCCGCACCGACATGCAGACCGTCCTCCTCGACCTGCAGCAGGAGATCAGGAAGACGATTGTCTTCATCACGCACGATCTGGACGAAGCACTGAGGCTCGGCGACCAGATCGCCATCCTGCGCGACGGTGAGGTGATCCAGCAGGGCACGAGCCAGGACATCGTGCTTCGCCCCGCCGACGATTACGTCGCCAACTTCGTCAAGGAAGTAAACCGCGGCCGGGTGGTCCATGTCGAAGCGATCATGGGCGCGCTGGAGAGCCAGCCCTTGGGCGGCCCCACAGTCTGCGCCGCAAGTACCATCGAAGAGGCGGTACGCGCCCTTGCCGGCACACCCGAGGGGGCCATCACCGTTGTCAGCACAGCCGGGCAACCCGTCGGTACGGTGACGTTCCGGCAATTGGCGACCGCCATGGTCAATACTCAAGAGGAAGACAGCGGAGAAGCACGCTGAGCGCTATCCGGGCGATCTCACCCCTCGCCCGTATTGTCGAGACGGCGAGGTCGAACGCGCTCCCTCGCACGCTCAAAAGGCTGCATGAACGAAAAGCCCCTCGCTTCTGAAGCGAGGGGCGGACGTTGACGCGAGGCGGCTTGTTCTCCAGAGAGCCTCCGGAAGAACTGCGGGATGCTAGAGACGCGTCCCGCAGCCGTCTGGTTTAGGCGGCAAACTGGTTCATCGTGTTGTGGGCACCACCAGCCTTGAGTGCTGCTTCACCGGCGAAGTATTCCTTGTGATCATCGCCCAGGTCCGAACCCGCCATGTTCTGGTGCTTGACGCAGGCGATCCCTTCGCGGATTTCCTTGCGCTGGACGCCCTTGACGTAGCCGAGCATGCCGGCATCGCCGAAGTATTCCTTGGCGAGGTTGTCGGTGGACAGCGCCGCCGTGTGATAGGTCGGCAGCGTGATCAGGTGATGGAAGATGCCGGCGCGCTTTGCCGCATCGCGCTGGAAGGTCCGGATACGCTCGTCTGCCTCGGCGCCGAGTTCCGTTGCGTCGTAATCGACGCTCATCAGCTTGGCACGGTCGTAAGCCGAAACGTCCTTGCCTTCCTTGACCCAGGCGTCGAAGACCTGCTGGCGGAAGTTGAGCGTCCAGTTGAACGACGGCGAGTTGTTGTAGACGAGCTTAGCGTTCGGAATGACCTCGCGGACGCGGTCAACCATGCCGGCAATCTGTTCGATATGCGGCTTCTCCGTCTCGATCCACAGAAGGTCGGCGCCATTGTTGAGCGAGGTGATGCAATCGAGAACGCAACGGTCCGCACCGGTTCCTTCGCGGAACTGGTAGAGATTGGACGGAAGGCGCTTCGGACGCATCAGCTTGCCATCGCGATTGATGATGACATCGCCGTTGATGCTGCTGGCGTCGACGACTTCCTCGCAATCGAGGAAGGAGTTGTAGAGGTCGCCGATGTCGCCGGGTTCCTTGCTGAAGGCGATCTGCTTGGTGAGGCCGGCGCCAAGGGAGTCGGTCCGTGCAACGATGATGCCGTTGTCGACGCCCAGTTCCAGGAAGGCGTAACGGCAGGCGCGGATCTTCGCGATGAAATCTTCATGCGGAACGGTGACCTTGCCGTCCTGGTGGCCGCACTGCTTCTCGTCGGAAACCTGGTTTTCGATCTGCAGGGCGCATGCACCCGCCTCGATCATCTTCTTGGCCAGCAGATAGGTGGCTTCCGCATTACCGAAACCGGCGTCGATGTCGGCGATGATCGGAACGACATGCGTCTGGTAGTTCTCGACCGACTGCTGCAGCTGCTTTTCGCGGGCAATGTCACCGGCGGCGCGAGCGGCATCGATATCGCGGAACAGCATGCCGAGTTCGCGGGCGTCAGCCTGGCGCAGGAAGGTGTAGAGTTCCTCGATCAGCGCCGGAACGCTGGTCTTTTCATGCATCGACTGGTCGGGCAGCGGGCCGAATTCCGAGCGAAGTGCCGCAACCATCCAGCCGGAGAGATAGAGATAACGACCCTTGGTCGAGCCGAAATGCTTCTTGATGGAGATCATCTTCTGCTGACCGATGAAACCGTGCCAGCAACCCAGCGACTGGGTGTAGTTTGCCGGATCGGCATCGTAGGCTGCCATGTCGCGGCGCATGATGTCGGCGGTGTAGCGGGCGATGTCGAGACCCGTCTTGAAGCGGTTCTGCAGGCGCATCCGGGCAACCGCTTCGGAGGTGATGCCGCTCCAGTTCGGATTGGCGGCAATCAGGGTGTCGATTTTTGCAAGATCAGTTGTGTAGGCCATGAGAGCACTCCTTCAATTTGATGGAGGAGTGATATCCGATCGGCGGGGTCGGCAGGAGAGGGCATGATGTGCACTTGTCATACTTTACAAAAACTGATTGTAATCTTGTAAAGATGGAGTGAGACGATGGCGGAAAAGCAGGGCGTTTATCTCGGAACCCGTTTGCGGCGGCTGCGGCGCAATCTCGGCCTGACCCAGAACGAGATGGCGAGCGACCTCGAAATCTCGCCCTCCTATATCGCCCTCATGGAGCGCAACCACCGGCCCGTCACGGCGGAAATCCTTCTGCGGTTGGCGCGGTCCTACAAAATCGACATGTCGGATCTCGCCGGCGATGGCGGTGCGGACCATGCAACCCGCCTTCAGGCCGCGATGAAGGATCCCATCTTCGCCGATATCGACTTCGCGGCAACGGAGATCGCCGAGGTGGCCAACAGCTTTCCCGCGTTCAGCGAAGCGATGCTGCGTCTCTACACCGCCTACCGTGAAGAACAACTGGCGCTCGCCGACCGCTCCCCGGACCAGCGCGGCGGCACCCCTTCCATGGTCGATCCGGTGGCGGCCACACGCCGCTTCCTTGCTGCGCGCCGCAACAGCTTTCCCACGCTCGACACGATCGCCGAGCGTCTGGCCACAACGATCGCAGAGAAGGGCGGCATCACCGCCTACCTGAAGGAAAAGCACGGCCTGCGGATCAGGCGGCTGCCATCCTCCGTCATGTCGGATTCGCTGCGCCGACACGATCTGCACCGGCGGCAGATCCTGCTGGACGAGTCGCTGGACATGGCAAGCCAGCAGTTCCAGCTGGCGCAACAGCTCGCCTATCTGGAATTCGCCAAGGAGATCGCCGCTGCGGTTCACGAGGGCGGCTTCACCAATGAAGCAAGCGAGCGCCTCACCCACCGGGCCTTGGCGAGCTACTGCGCCGCAGCCCTGCTCATGCCCTATTCGGCGTTTGCCAAGGCTGTGGAGGCCAAACGATACGATCTTGCAGCGCTTTCACGCCAATTCGGCACCAGCTTCGAGCAGACCGCGCACCGGCTGACGACGCTTCAGAAACCGGGACAGGAGCGCATTCCGTTCTTCTTCGTCCGCATCGATTCGGCCGGCAATGTCTCCAAGCGCCTCGACGGCGCTCACTTTCCGTTCTCGAGCTATGGTGGCGGCTGCCCGCTGTGGAATGTGCACCAGGTTTTCCGCACACCTGGGGAGATTGTCACGCAGTGGCTGGAGTTCCCGGACGGACAGCGTTTTTTCTCCATTGCCCGGACAGTGAGCTCTGGCGGAGGCGCCTTCGGGGTCACGCGGGTTGACCGCGCTGTCGCGTTGGTCTGCGATGCACAGCATGCCGAGCGTCTGGTCTATGTGCGCCCCGAATCCGATCGGACGCCGACGCCGGTTGGAATGGCCTGTCGACTGTGCCACCGGGCGAGCTGCACCTCGCGGGCCGAACCTCCGATCGGGCGTCAGATCCTGGTTGACGATTATCGTCGGCCTGTTGCGCCGTTTGGGTTTGCGGACACGTGATATTGGGTTGAGGGGAGAGATTTCGGTTTTTTGGGGAGGGGGATAGGTTGGTTGCGGGGGCACGCAACCATCTCAACTTGCTTTTCCGGACCGCAGCATAAGTGCTGATTGTTGCCAAGGTTGTGGTCGAGGGTTCGAATCCCTTCGCCATCTCCAGTTTTCTACAATAAAATCAAACACTTAAGAAGCGCCATGCGGGGCGCTTTTTGATGACAACAAACAATTACGCATGTGTTGTCATCAGCTTGTAAGCATGAGTAAGTGTATTTCTGGACATGGCAGCGCAGCTTTGACGGCGATGACGCTCTTTAAGCAATCATCACCGCCGCCTCCCCATCAAATGATCTCTCCCAATTGAAGGCGACACGTTTGCAAACGGGCGCGGATGAGCGCCAAGGTCGGACAGGTTGTGTTCGAGGAGCACAAGCAGCAATGGCTGAGCGACGGCACCGGCCTTTACCCGCGCGACTATTCGGAAGCCACGGCGCGCGAGGTCGACATGGCCTCCGCGACATGATCGAGGAGTCGTACACGACGGCCAAGCAATTGCTGAAGTCCTGTCTGGACGAATTAAAGGCTGGTGCACGCCTCCTTCTGGAGCGGGAGACGATCACGCCGGACGATTTCCCGTCGCTACAGCGCCATGAGGAGGAAATTGCCTCGACTGTACCCCCGGAGGCGCCGGCTGACGGGCCGTCCGTCCCTTCCCGCAACGCCCCTTACGGGCTTCGGCACCATGACGTGCAGGATGGCTCCGCTATTTCTGGAAATTGATCACGATGCGGCCCTGGATATCACCGTTGTGCATCCGAGAAAAAATGCCGTTGATGTCCTCCAGCGCCTTGCTGTTTTCCAGCCCTGGCATATTGCTTATAACACGCGATCAAACGGCCGGAGATAGAGCCGACACCATAGTAGCGCTGGATAACACGAACGATTAGACGGCATAACACATTGTGTGCCTCATGATCACTGCTGGCTCTTTTTTGGTCGCAGTGCCGTCTATTGGAGGCGGTTGGCGTAGAATGTGGCCTCTGCTTGTGGAACAGTTACTTACTACCGACGTCCTTTTTGAATGTGTTGGGGCTTGATGACCCCCGCGCGATGGCCAACGGCGATGGATTTTCTAAAGGTAAGGATTCTTATTGTCGACGCCATCGTAGTTGCTGGCATATTCCACGGCCGGATCTTCTCGCCAAGTGAACATCATTCCATCTCTTCTGGTATCGCCCAGGAGCGGAACACCGATGCGCCCTTCACATTCTCCTCTGCGGTTTTCCTGTCTTGCCGGAGGTGGACGGACCGCGACGGTGTATCGGCGGGACGGACGAACCGCTTTTTCGGCTTTTTGACTTCCACGATGAACTGGCCGGATCTGTCGCGTTGCTTCGACGTGTTGGAACGGAACATCATCACATCTCCTCTGTTTGTGTCACTTGCTCGATTTTCGTTGTTTTTACGTGGGTATCGTGCAACTGCAGACCCTTCTCTACCGCTGCCAGGCGACCCTGGCGTCTTCCAGAGGCAGGCGGGCGAGCGGGTGATAGGGGACAATACGCGGCGTGAAGTCGGAGACCGGGCGGTTTGGGGGGATGGAGGCGCGGTATCGATAAGAGCCTTGGCCCGAATCCTGTCCTGTCATCACCGCGACGAACGCATTTTCTCCCCGCGCCGGTTCGGCGTAGAGTTCCACTCTGACCATCTCCGGCAGCAGTTCGCCAAGATAGACCTCGACGGAGAAAAGGCGGGTGTCTTCAGCCTCTTCCGTATTCACGGCGCCGAAGTGCACATGCGGCCAGAGCCTGTCGAGGTCCTGTTTCCATCGAGCCAGTTCCCGCGCGACCTTGCCGCCTGCCGCCGCGCGCGCTTGATAGGCCACGACGGCAGGAAGATAGAATTTCTCCGCATATTCCCGGACGGTGCGATTTGTCGAAAACCGCGGCGCGAGGCGGGCCATGCTTTCGCGGACCCGCTCAATCCAGCGAGAGGGAATGCCATCTTGATTGCGGCTGTAGAATTCGGGAACGATGACGTCCTCCAGGAGCGAATAGAGTGCATCCGCTTCCGCCTCGTCAACAGCCGGATCGTCTCCGTGCTCCTCGCCGTCGCCGATAGCCCATCCGACCTCGGGCTCATAGGCCTCCGCCCACCATCCATCGAGTTCCGATAGATTGAGCCCGCCGTTGGCAAGGATTTTCATGCCGCTGGTGCCGCTGGCTTCCCAGGGCCGGCGTGGTGTGTTGATCCACACATCGACCCCTTGAACGAGCCATTCGGCCTGGCGCATGTTGTAGTCGCGCACGAAGATAAGTCGGGATCTCAGTTCCGGCCGTCTGGCAAATTCGTTCCAGGCTTTGATCAGCGCCTGGCCCTCGGCATCCTGGGGATGGGCCTTGCCGGCCAACACGAGCTGGACCGGGTGCCGGGCATCGGCCAGGATGCGGACCAGCCTGTCGGGATCGCGCAGCAGAAGAGCAGGACGTTTGTAGGTTGCGAAGCGGCGCGCAAATCCAAGGGTGAGCGCATGCGGGTCGAAGATTCCATGGGCGTCGTCGAGCCCACCGCCGCTCTCGGCATCTTCCACGCGCTGACGCAGATATTGCTTGCGAACCCGATCGCAAAGGTTTTGCCTCGATTCATTGCGCATTCGCCAGATTTGCCGGGCGTCGATCTCGCGGATGCCGGTTTCCAGCCTAGTCAGGTCGCCACGCCAGCGATCCTTGCCGGCGGCTTCGGTCCACAGGGTGTCGGACTGAACTGAATCCCATGTCGGAACATGTATGCCGTTCGTTACATGGCCGATTGGGACGTCGTCGGTCGGCCAACCAGGGAAGAGAGGTTGAAAGAGCGACCGGCTAACCTTTCCGTGGAGCGCGCTGACGGCGTTCACTGCGCCGCTCGCACGGATGGCGAGGTAAGCCATGTTGAACGGCTCGAGGTCATCGTTGCGATCCTTCCTGCCAAGGGCCAGAAAATCGGCGATGGCGATGCCGAGATGATTTTCGGCATAAGAGCGGAAGTACTTTGTGATCAGTTCTGGCGCGAAGCGGTCGAATCCGGCCGCGACGGCGGTATGGGTGGTGAAAACATTGCCGACCCGTGTTGCCGTCAGAGCCTCGACAAAAGATACGTCATTGTCGATCCGGAAGCAGCGGATGCGCTCCAGGGCGGCGAAGGCCGCATGCCCTTCATTCAAATGGCAGACCTGAGGTTCGAGCCCGAGTGTGCGGAGGAGCTGCCAACCGGCCATTCCCAATATCATTTCCTGCATCAGACGCGTCTCGGGGCCGCCGCCATAAAGCTCGCTGGTGATGCATCGATACGTCGCGGGATTTGCGGGATCGTTCATGTCCAGCAGGTAAAGCTTCAGTCGTCCGATCTGGACTTCCCAGGTTCTGATCCAGAGCTTGCATCCGGGAAGGTCGATTTGCAGTCGCAACCATTCGCCATCAGCGGAACGCAAGGGCTGGATAGGCAACTGATCCGGCTCGTTGACCGGGTAGAGGGCTTCCTGGCTACCGTCCGGCCCGATCGATTGGCGGAAGTAGCCTTGTGAATAAAGTAAGCCCACTCCGACAACCGGCACGCCCAGATCGCTGGCGGTTTTCAGCTGATCTCCCGCTACGTTGCCCAGCCCGCCCGAATAGATTGGCAGGGCTTCGGTCAGCATGAACTCCAGGCTGAAATAGGCTACGGTTTTCAGTTGCGAAGTTGGGTGAGCCTGCTGGAACCATCTCGATTCGTTTGCGGCCTCCCGCTTCTCCTTCAGCAGTGCCTCAACGGTGTGAGCGAAGCCGGGCCGGGCAAGCAAAGCGCTTGCCCTGGAGCGCGAGACGGTGTGGAGAACACCCCATGGATTGCCCGTGGTTTCCCATGTTTCGGCATCGAGTTCCCTCCACAGCCGGTCGGAGGCGTGGTTCCAGGACCAATGCAGGTCTAGAGCCAGCTCCCGAAGGGCGAGCAACCCGCTTGTCTCTTCTGGCTGCCCGTCCATGCACTCCTCCGAAATTAGAAAAACTGAAAGCGAACTCTTCTGCGAATCTCAGTATCCGTCCGCCTTAAAGCACCATGAACTCTATAGATGGCCTTGTCATCATGCGTTGACTAAAATCAATCAGAAAGCAGGAGGGGATCGCGAGGGTAACCACATGACGGCAGTTGCGTCCGCGGAAAGCCGAAATGTTCCGCGATCGTCGCTCGTCTACGCGCTCATGGGCGAAAAGATTGTCGAACAGCGGCTCTTCCTATCACTAGGCGCGAAATCCTTGATCCGGTCCCACTGATCGCCACATAGCGCATCACCACTGACAAAGATTCATATCACTAGGCGCTGGGCGACCAGCACTCGGTGACAAAAATTATCATCGAGTGATGATTCCTGTTGTCATCGAGTGATGATTAATCTAAATTGCCCTCAAAACGAGGCGGCTGGCAATTTCTTATGAAGATCTATCCAACACCAGCTTGATTAGGGTTCTAATTTAGATTCTGCCACCGGACTGGGGTTGCAGGGAATTTCAGAAATATTCCCTAATTCACTCAAAAGTTGGGGATCAGAACATTAGTTGTCTTTTGTTCTTGGCTCTACCCCAAAGGCCATGATGTCATGATCGATTTCTTTGGTCGCCTGTCCGGCCAGGATCGGAGGGAACGGCAGCGCCGCATCGATGACTTGTTCGATGGGCGGGGCTTGCTCCCCTTTCCGGTGACGCTGATATTCCGAGAAAGTGGAGGCGTATGACGGACATTGGCCTGCCTGATCCGTTACAACCGCAGCAACAATTCACACACCTGAGGAAGAAGATCAAATGTCGGACATCGATGAGAACTGGGTTCGCAATCGCGCGCATGAATTATGGGAAGCCGAAGGGTGCCCGAACGGAAAAGAACTCGACCACTGGTTTCAAGCCATGGATGAATATCTGTCTTTGGTCGAAAGCGATGGGGAGAGTTCCCCCAGTGACCCTATCTCGGTTCAGGATACCGATAGTGGAGAAGCTACCGTAAAGAGACAGTCCAGATCGCCGGGAAAAACGACAGACTAGGAAAACGGCGTTTCCAGGCCCAGTTACGCTCTTAGTGCTAGAACGGATTTCGATCTGATTGAAGCACTGGGGATTCGCAAATCGGCAGGGAGCTGATTCAGACTGTCTGCTAGGTCGGAGGCTGGCGGAAATGTCGAAGGCTCTGTGGCCGGTCTTCGCGTTCCGCCTGTCGGATCGGCCGACAACAGGTGGTGCCTCGCGTTCGACCGCGGCGATCCTGCGCGAAACCCATCCGGCTATCAGCGACGCGTCTCGCTTGGGATTTGGTCGTAAGACGCGTCGCAGTCACTCATCTCGGGGTCAAGAAGGGTCGCAATGACTCACTTGACGTCCTCTTCCAGCACATTGCGCCCATCTTTCAACAGGGTTTCGGCCTTGATCACGTCCTTGAGAATACCGACCCCCGCCAGAAACGCGGCGACCAGTGCAGCGCGCCTCTTTGGCACCATCGTCAGCTTGCTGACGAGCGGAGCGATGAAATCTTCTTCAAGGAATTCGTTGAGCACGCGGGAGGCTGCCGGACTACCGAAAGACTGCACAACGATATCCAGTGCTCCGATCTCGTTGACGCCTTTTCGCGACAGGACGTGCTTGGCTAGAACGGAGGACAGACTTTCTCCTTCCTCAGTGAAAAGCAGGTCGGGTTTGCCACTCGCCTTGACCGCTTCGTAGAAGAGCTTTTCCTTGGAGCCGAAGGAACGGTGAACATAGGCCATATCCACCCCGACGTCGGCTGCAATATCGCGGAGGCCCGTATGGTCATAGGAGTGGGTCGAAAAGCGCAGAATGGCAGCCTTCAGAATGCGGTCGCGGGTCGTATCGTTGGCGTCCGGACGGATGACTCGATTGGGCATACTTTCTCCTCAATGCCTATTGACCTGCTGTCAAGTTTAACGCCATAAAGGGCGACCGTCAACGAATGATGACTAAGATTTATCATAGTATATAAAGCGATTAACTCCGGCGGGCGGCCACGCGCGGCAAGAGTTCCTCAGTAGATCGCCAATCGCGCCAAGCCGTCTGGCGACGCTGTCCTTGAATTCGGGGGAGGTAGCGGAGCAGGCGGGAAGTTCGGTGAATAATGCAAGTCGATGCCTTCCTTTCCTTCACGATCGCAGTGATCCTTCTTCTCTCTGGCAAGATCGCCACCATGAACGCCGGTATCCTGCGCCGCTATTCGATCCCCGAGCCGGTTGTCGGCGGGCTGCTGTGTGCGGCGGTCGTCGCGCTCGTTTTTGCCCTCACGGGCGACAAGATTGTCTTCGAGCTCGGCATGCGGGATTTTCTTCTGCTGCTCTTCTTTGCCGGCATCGGCCTCAAAGCCGATGTCCGCAGCCTTTTAGCTGGAGGCCGATCGCTGGCGATCCTTCTCGCGCTTGCCATCGTTTTCATGCTGATCCAGAATTTCGCAGGTCTCTCGCTTGCGTCTCTATTCGGACTTGAGCCGAAAGCCGGTCTCATGGTCGGGTCGATCTCGCTAACGGGGGGTGTCGGGACTACGCTCGCCTGGGCTCCCATCTTCACCGACAGGCTAGGGATCGCTAACGCGCTGGAACTCGGCGTGGCTGCCAACACCGTGGGACTCATCTCCGCCTGCGTCGTCGGCGGTCCGATCGCGGCGTTCCTGATGAGGCGCCATCGCATCGCGGGTACCAATAACGTCGAACTCGACGTCGGCGCGCCGTTCGATCGGCCACAGACCAAACTGGACTATTTCTCTGTCCTTTGGGCCATTCTGGCGCTGAACATCTCGCTGATGCTCGGTTTCGGCATCGATAAGCTGATCGCGCTGACCGGACTGACTGTGCCGACCTTCGTCAGTTGTCTGGCCGCTGGCATCCTGATCCGAAACCTTATGCCGATGGCTGTGGGCTCAACGGTGCGGCGACTCTGGCCCGGAGTCGAGGATGGACTGGCGCTTGTCTCCGATCTCGCGCTTGGCCTCTTCCTGACGATGGCTCTGATGGGGCTGCAACTTTGGCAGCTCGACGGTGTCTTTGTCTTCATTGCCTGCGCCCTGGCGCTTCAGGTCGTTCTGACGGTGGTCTACATCGTGACGATCGTCTTTCGGCTCATGGGGCGCGACTATGAGGCGGTCGTCATATGTGCCGGATTTGGCGGCATCACACTGGGGTCGACGGCGACAGCGATCGCCAACCTGACGGCGGTCACACAGCAACATGGAGCCGCGCACCGGGCATTCATCATTGTCCCGCTTGTCTGCGGCTTTTTCATCGACATCGTGAACGCACTCGTCATCTCGGCTTTCGTCGGCTGATCACGCGCGCGAATTGTCATCGGTTGGTTCGACGGGGTGAAATGTCCGATCACGCCGAGACCGTCTGCCGTAGCGAACCGCGAGCACTCAGGGCGAAAGGGTTGCCTTCACCAGACAGAGTATCATCAAACGATGGCAAGGGCATCATCACCTGTTGACAATGCAGTCAACAGGTGATGATATAATACAATTCAACGTGTCCGTTTCGATACGCATGCTTGTTGGTAGATTTTATGTAACCAACAATGAAGTGAGGGGCAATGAAAACCAGCAAGGCCAGAAGGTTACGGAATAGGTCGACACGCAACGTCAGAATGACTTCATTCTATTTGATGAAACCATTCTCATCGTCTTTGGTCGGCTTTTATTCTGGAAGATATAGAGGAAGCCTTAAGGCGACATTGCGCCTCGTCCCAGAGCAAGCGACCTGCCTTCGCAAACTGTCGACGATCGATCAGCCTGCCGAGATGCTTGCTGCTCGCGGCAGCAACATCCGCGAGTTTATGACGGGTTGGATGGACGAGGGAAGGCACATGTCCGAACAGGGCATGGCCAATCTCTCGCCCGTCGCATGACCCCAAGCACGTAGCGATCGATCGGTGCGCGGTGCCCTGTGTGCACAGCCTTCGGTAGGGACACGTTACACACCAAGCACAAGGCTGGGACCGGTCGTGAACATGGATCGGCCGCGGCACATGTCAATCAACATATGGTAGGTTTTATGGCGAATACTCAATCCCGACATTCGAACGCGACAACCAAAAAATCTCAAGGGCTTTCCCTCAGTGACAAAAAAACTGGGTGGATGCAGTCGTGAAGGCCGCTAAAAATTGGATTTTGGCCGTTCTCGGCGTCGTGGTTCTCGCTGGCGGTTACTATGGCTGGCGGATGTATGACGGTACAGGCCTCCCGGCCGGGATTGTCGGCGGCAACGGTCGTATCGAGGCAACCGAAATCGACGTCTCCGCCAAGACGGCCGGGCGGATCAAGGAAATCCTCGTTGATGAAGGAAGTCTCGTCGCTGCCGGACAGGTGTTGGCGCGCATGGACACCCAGCAACTGGAGGCTCAGCGGAAGCAGGCTGAAGCCGCTCGTCAACGCGCCGTGATCAGTGTGGAAACGGCGAGGAGCCTGCTCGCCCAAAGGGAGGCGGAAAAGGAATCCGCAGCTGCGGTGATCGCTCAACGCGAGGCTGAACAGGATGCCGCGGAACGAAAACTTGCCCGGACCGAGCAACTGATCAAGACGAACGTGACCTCCCAGCAAACGCTCGACGACGACCGCGCGGCGGCACAGAGGACGCGCGCGGCCACTGCTGCAGCCCAGGCTTCACTGTCCGCCTCCGATGCGGCGATTGGTGCTGCGAAGGCCCAGATTGTCGATGCCGAGGCTGCCGTCATCGCTGCAGATGCGGCGATTGAAAGTATCGTGGCCGATATCGACGACAGCACGCTCAGATCGCCACGCGATGGGCGTGTGCAGTATCGCGTCGCGCAGCCCGGAGAGGTTCTGTCCTCCGGCGGGCGTGTTCTCAATCTCGTCGATCTTAGCGACGTCTACATGACGTTCTTTCTGCCGACCGCCGAAGCCGGCCGGATTCCGATCGGTTCGGAGGTTCGTCTTGTCCTCGATGCCGCGCCGCAATTCGTGATCCCGGCCAGCGTGAGCTTTGTGGCCGATGTCGCCCAGTTCACACCGAAGACGGTGGAGACAGAGGAAGAACGGCAGAAGCTGATGTTCCGGATCAAGGCGAAGATCAGGCCGGAGTTGCTTCGCGAGCATATCCAGCAGGTCAAGACCGGGCTTCCAGGTATGGCCTATGTCCGGATCGACCCCAAAGCGAAGTGGCCTGAGCAACTCACGAAAGCGCTCGTGCAATGACCGAGGAAACGCCGCGAAAGACGGAGGACAAGACGCAGACTGCGCCGGTCGCGAAGCTGGCGAAAGTCGGCCTGTCCTATGGTAAAATCAGGGCGCTCGACAACGTGAGCCTTGATATCCCGTCGGGCATCATGGTTGGCCTCGTCGGCCCGGACGGTGTCGGCAAGTCGAGCCTGCTTAGCCTCGTCGCCGGCGCCCGTACGGTTCAGGGCGGCCGGATCGAAGTGCTTGGCGGCGACATTGCCGACGCGAGGCACCGCAACCGCACCTGCCCGCGGATCGCCTACATGCCGCAGGGCCTTGGCAAGAACCTTTACCCCACGCTTTCGGTATTCGAAAACATCGATTTCTTCGGGCGCCTGTTCGGCCAGGACCGGGAAGAAAGGCAGCGTCGTATCACCGACCTGCTGGAGCGAACGGGACTTGCTCCTTTCCCGGACCGCCCGGCCGGAAAACTTTCCGGCGGCATGAAACAGAAGGTCGGCCTCTGCTGCGCGCTGATCCACGATCCGGATCTCCTCATTCTCGACGAACCGACCACCGGTGTCGATCCGCTGTCGCGTCGGCAATTCTGGGAACTGATCGACGACATCCGGCGCGAGCGTCCGGGAATGAGCGTGATCGTCGCGACTGCCTATATGGAAGAAGCCGCGCGCTTCGACTGGCTCGTCGCTATGGACGCCGGCCGCGTGCTTGCAACCGGAACGCCTGCCGAATTGCTGTCCCGCACCGGGGCCGCCAATCTCGACGCCGCCTTCGTCGCCCTCCTTCCGGAAGAAAAGCGGCAGGGCCATCACGAGGTCGTCATACCGCCCCGACCCGATAGAGGGGAGGCGGAGTTCGCGATCGAAGCCGAGCACCTGACGATGCGCTTCGGCGATTTCACGGCGGTCGACGATGTCAGCTTCCAGATCCCGCGCGGCGAGATTTTCGGCTTCCTCGGCTCGAACGGCTGCGGCAAGACAACCACGATGAAGATGCTGACCGGTCTCCTGCCGGCAAGTGAGGGAACCGCGAAACTGTTCGGACATGAGGTCGATCCGAACGATATCGAGGTCCGGCGAAAGGTTGGCTACATGAGCCAGGCCTTCTCGCTCTACACCGAGCTGACGGTTCGTCAGAACCTCGATCTCCACGCGCGTCTCTTCAATCTGCCGCTCGAAAAGATCCCGGCGCGCATCGCCGACATGGCCGCACGCTTCGACCTCACCGAGATCATGGATGCGTTGCCCGACGCGCTGCCGCTCGGCATCCGGCAAAGATTGTCGCTCGCCGTGGCAATGATCCACGCCCCGGACATCCTGATCCTCGACGAGCCGACTTCCGGTGTTGATCCAGTCGCGCGCGACGGCTTCTGGCAGATTCTGTCCGACCTGTCGCGCAATGACGGGGTGACGATCTTCGTTTCGACGCACTTCATGAACGAAGCAGAGCTGTGCGACCGCATCTCGCTGATGCATGCCGGCAAGGTTCTCGTCAGCGACGAGCCTCGTGCCATAGTGGAAAAGCGGGGCGCGGCGACGCTTGAAGAAGCCTTTATTTCTTATCTTGAAGAAGCAATTGGCGAACAGGCTTCACCTGCGCGAGCACCCCAGGCGCAGCGTGAGGAGGAGGAGGCGGATGGGGCGGCGCCGCCCCGAGCCCCATCTGCCCACTCTGCCTTCAATCTGCGCCGCATGCTGGCCTATACGCAGCGCGAGGCGCTCGAGTTGCGCCGCGATCCGATCCGCGCAATGCTTGCCGTTCTCGGCAGCGTCATCCTCATGTTCGTCATCGGCTACGGCATCAACTTGGATGTCGAGAACCTGTCCTTTGCCGTGCTCGATCGCGACGATACCACAGTCAGTCGCGACTACACGCTCCAGATCGCCGGTTCCCGCTACTTCACCGAAAAGGCGCCGATCACCGACTACAACGACCTAGACCGGCGCATGAGCAATGGCGAGCTCAGCCTGGCGCTGGAGATTCCGCCTGGGTTCGGACGCGATGTCTCGCGTGGCACAAAAGTCGAGATCGGCGCCTGGATCGATGGGGCTTCGCCATCGCGCGCCGAGACCGTCCAGGGCTACGTGCAGGGCATGCATCAGACCTGGCTGACCCAGAAGGCGCGCGAACTCTACGGCGACGCGGCGACGATCGGCCAATTCCAGATCGCGCTCAGATATCGCTACAATCCGGGCATCGACAGTCTGATCGCCATGGTGCCGGCTGTCATTCCACTGCTCCTGATGCTGATCCCGTCCATGCTCGCGGTCCTGAGCGTCGTCCGCGAAAAGGAGCTCGGCTCAATCGTCAATTTCTACGTGACGCCGGTGACGCGCTTCGAGTTCATCATCGGCAAGCAACTGCCCTACATCGCGCTCGCCATGCTGAACTTCGCCATGCTGACGGCGTTTGCGGTGTTCGTGTTCGGGGTGCCGCTGACCGGGAGCTTTCTCACGCTCGCCCTGGCGGCCTTCCTCTACGTCATCATCGCGACCGGAATCGGACTTCTGATTTCGAGCTTCATCAGCAGCCAGGTCGCCGCCATCTTCGGCACGGCCCTCATCACCATAATCCCGGCCGTCCAATATTCGGGGATCATCGACCCCGTATCGTCGCTTCAGGGGATGGGCGCCTATATCGGCCAGATCTATCCTGCAACCTATTTCGTGACGATCGCCCGTGGCACTTTTTCGAAGGCGCTCAACTTCAACGATCTTGCAACCTCCTTCATTCCTCTCCTGATCGCCATTCCCGTTCTTACCGGAATGACCGTGGCCTTCCTCAAGAAACAGGCGGCGTGATCCATGCGACTGGCCAACGTCATTCAATTCGGCGTCAAGGAATTGCGGGGGCTTGCACGCGATCCGATGCTCGCCGTCCTGATCGTCTATGCCTTCACGCTGTCGATCTACACCGCCTCGACGGCAATGCCGGAGACACTCAACAACGCGGCGATCGCGGTCGTGGATGAGGATCAGTCTCCTGTCTCCTCACGCATCTTGACGGCATTTTATCCGCCCTACTTCACGATTCCAAAAATCATCTCGCAGCACGAGATGGACCGCCGCATGGACAGCGGCCTTGATACCTTCGCCCTCGACATCCCGCCGAACTTCCAGCGCGACCTGCTCGCCGGCAAGGCGCCGACGATCCAGCTCAATGTCGATGCTACCCGGATGACCCAGGCCTTCAGCGGCGGCGGGTACGTCCAGTCGATCGTTTCGGGCGAGGTGAATGAATACCTCAACCGTTACCGGGGAAATACGACTGTCCCCGTCGATCTGGCGCTGCGTTCCCGCTTCAACCAGTCGCTCGACAAGGGGTGGTTCGGGGCAATCAACAACGTGATCTCCTCGATCACCATGCTCGCGATCGTTCTCACGGGTGCTGCCCTCATCCGCGAGCGTGAGCATGGCACGATCGAACACCTGCTCGTCATGCCGGTCACTCCGACCGAGATCATGGTGAGCAAGATCTGGTCTATGGGACTTGTGGTGCTTCTTGCCTCGACCGTTTCGCTTGTCTTCGTCGTGCAGGGCCTTCTCAAGGTGCCGATCGAAGGTTCCTTGATGCTGTTTCTGGCAGGCACGGTGCTTCAGCTGTTCGCCACCACTTCGCTTGGCATCTTTCTCGCGACGGTGGCCGGTTCAATGCCACAGTTCGGTCTTCTCCTGATGCTGACCCTGCTGCCATTGCGCGTCCTGTCGGGCGGGGTGACGCCGCGCGAGAGCATGCCGCAGATCATCCAGGACGTCATGCTCGTCGCACCCGATACGCACTTCGTCATGCTGGCGCAGGCGATACTGTTTCGAGGCGCGGGCCTGGATGTCGTCTGGCCTCAGTTTCTGGCGTTGCTGGTTCTTGGGGTGGCGCTGTTCTTCTTCTCGCTGCGCCGTTTCAGGGCGTTCCTGCGCTAGCCCAGCGGTCAAGCCCGAGCTGTGCGCGCGGCATCCTGGGGCAAGGATTGACGATCTGGTTGTAGGGCGATGGCGCGATATGAGCGCAACGGTTGAACCTGCGGCCATGCAATTCCCGTCTGCGCGTTTGGGCGGGAAGTCGCCCGCGTGCCTATCGGGATTGCCGCGCATAATCTCGATCGCATGAGGGGGAAACAGGTGCGCGCCCCGTATAAGCTGCAAGAGCCGGGAAAAGCGAGCAGCGCACATGCAGGCACAGGAATTGGCAGCGCGATGGCAGGAGATGGAACTCGAATGGGACGCGCTCGCGTTGCTAGTCAGGCGGACTCTGGGCACCGGCATGGTCGAACCCCGGGCCTATAACAAGGTTGCTGATGACAAACTCCTGTTCTGGTCTGCACAAGGAGACCGGAGAGCCTTCGACGAAATCGTTGTTCGTCACGGTGCGTTTGTTCTAAGTGTAGCCAGCCGCATAACCCCGAATTTTCGCGATGCTGAGGACATCGCCCAGGATGCAATGGTCAAGGTGTGGCATCACGCTGGCCGCTTCAACCCAAAGCGCGCTCGATTGAGAACCTGGCTTTATCAGATCGTCGTCAATCTCTGTATTGATCGCCGCCGCCGTAAAGAGCCGGTCCCCCTTCCAGACAACTTCGATGCTGTCGATCCAGGAGCCGCAGCAGACGAGATTTTGACGAGTACCGAGCGCGATGCCGCCCTGGCTGCAGCTATTCGCGCATTGCCAGCGAGCCAGCAGGCCGCGATGATACTCGTCTACGAGGAAGGCATATCCGGCGCTGAGGCGGGACGTATTCTTGGGCTGTCGGCCAAAGCAATAGAGCGTCTGCTTGCGCGCGCCAGAACTACACTTCGTGAGCGGCTGCTGGCAGAGCGTGATAAACAGGGAGAATAAATATGTTGAAGATCGAACGTTTTACGTCCCTGGCGCGAAGTTACGGAGCGAATATTGACCTCTGGCCTGTAGAGGTGCAGGCCGATGCGCTGTCTCTGCTAAAGATCTCGAAAGTGGCGCGTACCGTTCTTGCGGAGGAGCGCTTGATGGATGATGCGCTAGCGGCGGCGCGCAGGCATCAAGAGATCTCCCTGTGGCCGCCGGGCGAGCGTAGTGTCGCCTTGGTGCGCCTGAGAACGAACGTCGCTGCGCGAATAGCGCCAGCACCATCCGGACCCTCCCGGTTCGGTGCACGGCTTTTTGCGCAAGTTCGCGGGCTATGGCCCCATCTGAATTGGCTGGGTATTTCCTCCGGCAGCGGGATAGCAGTGGCTGCGGGTCTTTTTATCGGGATGCATTTCCCGAACTTACCCGCCTCCGGTGATCTGCTCTCCACACTTCAGGTCGCATCGATCCCAATTTTCATGGAATGAACAGCAATATGGTTCAAACACAGGATGGCACAAGAAAATGGCTGCGAATTGCTCTTCCCATATCGCTCGTGTTGAACATGTTCCTTCTCGCTTTTGTGGGAGGGCAAATGCTGCGTGCGACACCGGAGGTCCCCAGAGGTGATGATCCTTTAGCTCGCATTCTTGCTGTTGCGGAAGCGACCCTTCCCGCTTCAGACGCCAGGTCGTTCCGTGAGACTCTTCTCAAGGAAGAACCGCGATATGCGCGAGCCGTGAGGAAAGTTACCGAGGCTCGGCAAGAAATGCTGAAACAGATGTCTGCTGATCCGTATGATCCTGTCGCAACCCTGGCGGCCCTCAGTGCAATGCAGTCCGCCTGGACGGAGTTCATGGACGCAATTGGCGGTCCATTGGTGGATGCGATAGGTCAAATCTCCCCCGAAGGAAGGCGCACGGTGGTTGCCGATCAAAAGGCAAAGGGAATACTGCGCGTTCCGTAACGGTCGCCGATCCGTCGCGGGCTAGACCGATCAGTTATCGCACGATCGCCTGCCGCGTGTCCGACGGCTTCATCGCACCGGTCTTGGCCGCCACCGAGAGGTTCTCCCGTAGAAGAGCCGTTATCCGCTCCTCGCCCATGCGCTGATGCCAGCGCGTCATCGACGAACGGTCCAAATGCAATCTGTGCTGGAAGAGCTCCCCACCGCAAAAATACTGGAAGTACGGACTGTCGTGGTAGCGGACGCAAACCCCATCATCCGACAAATTGAATGTATGCTTGAGGATTGCCAGCCCTGCCATCAGCCGGGTCGGCAGCTGCCGCATACCTGATCCATCCTGAAAAACCTTGCCAAAACGCTCTTTCAGAAACGGCCAGTCGATCATCTGCGCCAACTGGACCAGCTCATGTTGCATGTCCTTCCCTTACTGCTGCTCACCATAAGATCTCAGATCTGAATGGCAGCTCCGAAAAAAATCCAACCGGAATGTCGCATCGGGCGCCGCACTTCGTATCAGTAGCAATTCATCCATTCGGGAAGCTGCTGATGATTGAAAAATACCGACCGAAAACCATCGCAGCGCTGGCGCGAGCAACGGCCGTTTGCCTCGGGGCCAACCAGTTATGGAGTAGGTCAATCTTTCAGAATGCACCGTTGCCTCGAACCCTTGGCAACAGGTCGGATGGCGATTGCCGTTAATTGCATTTCGCTCCGTGGCAAGAAAGAAACTGCCCGGACATCGACCTTCTATTCAGCATTACAAGCGAGGGACAATGAGTAAGAGGCGCGGTTTTACCTGCTTTGCTTTGATGCTGCTTGCCGGCATTTCCGTCTCTGTTAACGCGGCTGCCCGCGAGCGGCCCGTCACGATCCCATGGGAGAACGAATCCATCGAGGCGCTCTGTTTCCCGATGGAAAACGGAATGCCGAATACCGTTTGCGTCACTCTGTATGCCGCCGAGGACGGATATGAGCTGTGCGTGTCGAACGAGGCGGCTTCGACGGAGAGATGTGTCAGCGCCTACCGCTTTGGCGACCCTGATGGCTCCGAAGACGATGGGCCAAACGACAGCCGTTGGAGCGTCGTCAACTTGTAAATATTTGAACGACTTTGATCTGCTCGTTCAAGTTGTCGGACGCGTTGACTCAGGAAAGCTCAACGATTTCAAAGGAGAAAGTTATGAACATAAAGCGTATTTGGGTTACGCGCCGCCGTATCCTGGGTGCATTGGCAGCGCTGTGTATGGCCGTCGCATCAGGCCCGGCTGTAGCGGCAACAAAAGGAGCGACGGTCGGCAGCGTCAATCTGAGGGCCGGGCCGGGAACATGGTATCCAGTGGTCATGACGATGCCGCCGAGCGCAGCTCTTACCATCTACGGGTGCCTTGATGCAGCGTCCTGGTGCGACGTCTCGTGGGGAGGAGCACGCGGCTGGGTCTCTTCGAACTATGTCAGCATCTACTATCAAGGCCAAACAGTAGCTCTTTCACCGGCGCTCATTCCGATGATCGGATTGACCGTTGTCGCCTTCAATCAGGCTTACTGGAACAACCATTATGCCGGCCAGCCGTGGCACGGACAGTGGAACACGTATTATCGCGGCGGCCCGGGCTACGGCGGCGTTGCGCGAGGTGGCTGCGTCGGAGCGGCATGCGGCGGTTCTGCCGTTGTTCGCGGCCCTTACGGCGGCGGCGCCGCGGCACGAGGAGCATGCGGCCCAGACCGTTGCGCCGGTGGCGCGATCATGCGGCAGCCTGGTGGCGGCCTCCAATTCCGTAGGGGCGTCGTGGAGCGTTAAGACGAACCTCAAGCCGGAGACGAGTACACGCCGTCCCCGATCGTTAGCCATGACGCAAGTCAGGCCGAGGCGGATCACCGCCTCGGGATTTTCGTTCAAAAGCTGAGGACCGTTCTGCCGGTGAAGAAAACACCGTGACAGCGGGCCATGCACATGAGGTGAACTTTGGATAATCGCGCAAATAGTCTGACCCCGATTTCCGGTCCGTCCCAGGCACCTCGGAGGCGGCCTTCCAATATTTGGGTGCGTGGCCTGGCGGCTTGCGCGATGGCGCTCGCCCTCGCCGCCTGCGCAACAACACCGCCACCGTCTCAAGCGCTGTCTTCGTCGGCGTTTCTACGCCCGACCTCGGACAAGACAAGGCCCTATGCCTACCGTCGGCCGGATGTGAATTTCGCAGCCTACAGTCGTGTGATTATTCCACCCACGGCGATCTATGCAGGGCCGGACGCCCAATTCGGCAAGATGTCGGCTACCGACCGGCAGGCACTTGCCAGCTACATGCATCAGGAGTTTTCCAAGGTCCTCAGCCGACGTCTTCAACTCGTTGCACAGCCCGGACCGGGTACGTTGCGCGCCAGGCTGACACTGACCGGTGCAGAAGCAAGCACACCGGTGCTGTCCACCGTTTCGCATGTTCTGCCGGTCGGCCTTGTCGTCAATGCGGGCGCTCAGGCCACTGGCGGTCGCGGCACATTCTCCGGCTGGGTGTCCTATGCCGTCGAGATCGAGGATGCCCAGACCGGCGCCCTGCTCTACGCCCATGTTGCGAGCAGAAGCGCGAACGCACTCGACATCACCGCCAATTTCGGGGGGCTCGACGCCGCGAAGGCCGGGGTACGCTCGGCGGCGGACCAACTGGGCAAAGAATTGGCCGGCAGCACCCGGTAGCCGCAAGCGTCAATGCGTCAGCCGTTTCGCCCAACGCGTCTGGACGTCAAGACACGACAAGCGCCCCGCGCCAGAAATCTGCCGGCTCGAAGCCTCGCAGACAATCGCAGGAGATCTTACTCTGACTGGAAGTTATTTGAAGAAGCAAGAACGATATGATGCCGGCGAGTTTACGAGCCGGCATCGCACTTCCAAAATTCGATTTCGCGTGATTGGTCTCGGTTTGACCGGCATGTTGCTTGCGGCATGCGACGACAATGCCAAGACAACAGCGGCGCCACCGCAGCCGGTACGCGTGATTCACGCTGCAATGATCGAGCATCAGCGCAGCACAGGCGTCTCAGGCGAGATACGAGCGCGCATCCAGACCGACCTCGCGTTCCGCTCCGCCGGCAAGGTCATAGAGCGGCGGGTGGATATCGGTTCACATGTGCACGCCGGAGATGTTCTGGCTCGGATCGATGACACCGAGCAACGCGCCGACGTGGAGTCGGCTGAGGCTGGTCTTCTGGCGGCGCAAGCGACACTCAATCAAAAGAAACTCGCCTTTCAGCGCTATCAGACATTGGTGGAGACACGCGCAATCGCCCAGTCGACCTACGATCAGGCGAAAGAGGAATTGGCGACGGCAGAAGGGTCGCTGGAGTCCGCCAAAGCGTCCCTGGCGATCACTCGCGACGCACTCTCCCACACCGAACTCAAAGCCAATGCTGACGGCATCATCACTGCGCGCAGCATCGAGGTTGGGCAGGTCGTATCAGCGGCACAGCCTGCCTTCACGCTCGCCCATGATGGTCCCCGTGATGCGGTCTTCGATGTCTTCGAGGCATTTTTCCTGGCCGGGCCACCGGGCGATGAGGCGACCGTGGTGCCAGTCTCGAATCCTGGCGGTGGTATCCCTGCAAAAGTGAGAGAGGTCGCGCCGGTCATCGATACGACGACCGGAACGATCCGCGTGAAATTGGCACTTCCCGACAATGTCCAATGGTCCCTTGGAACTCCCGTGATCGGCACTTTTCAAGCGTCTCAAGAGGCTGCGATCACATTGCCGTGGAGCGCGATGGCGTCGGCTGACGGGAAGCCCGCAGTTTGGATCGTGGATGCGGCCAAGCGCACCGTCGCACTTCGCCCGATCACTGTAGCAAGTTACCGCGCAGGCGAATTCACTGCCGCAAAGGGGGTCTCCGCACAGGAACTGGTTGTCACGGAAGGCGGCAAGTTCCTTCGGCCCGACCAGGTCGTGAACTGGGAGGGTAACTGAGATGAAGCGCCCGTCCCCAGCTACTATGCTCTATATCGCAACAGTCATCGTCTGGTCCTTACCCTACCAGCCCGCTGCAGCGGAAAACACGCCACCGCGACCCGTAGTCTGGATGGACGTGACAGCCGGTCGTTCCCAAGCCTTGAGTTTTGCCGGTGTCGTTCAGCCGCGGGTGGAGACCGAACTCGCATTCCGGGTTCTTGGCCGTGTTATCGCGCGACAGGTTGAGACAGGCGACATCGTCAGGAAGGGCGACATTCTCGCGGAGATCGATCCGCTCACATTGCAGCTCGCCGTGATCAGCGCGCAAGCCGATCTCAGAAATGCGAATGCCCAACTCGAGAACGCCGTGATTAACGAGCAACGCAAACGCATGCTCGCTGCGACTAACACCGCCAGCGTTGCCGACCTCGAACTTGCCGAACAGGGGCTCAAGTCGGCACAGGCGAATGTCGCGAAAGCGCAAGCCAATCTGGCCAAGACCCGGGAGCAGCTTGGCTATGCTCGGTTAGAGGCGGAGTTCGACGGCGTGATCACCTCAACCTCCGTTGAAGTGGGCCAGACCGTTACAGCCGGACAAGCCGTCCTGAAACTCGCGCGGCTCGATCAGCGCGATGTCATCATAGACGTGCCCGAGGCGCAGGTTTCGTCTATCACTTCGTCCAACCATGTAGACGTTGCGCTGCAGCTCGATGGCAGCTTGCGGACATCCGGACAGGTCCGGGAGATCGCTCCGCAGGCGGACGCGGACACCCGAACCTACAGGGTGAAAATCGCCCTGGAAAAGCCCCCCGAGGTCTTCCGCTTCGGTGCGGTCGTGACCGCCACGTTCACGGAGCGCCAACGCATCCAAGCCGTGGAAGTGCCCCGCTCGGCAATCGTGGAGAAGAATGGCGTCCCTAGTGTTTGGGTGATCGATCCGAATACCCTGAGCGTGTCGTCGCGTACGGTTGTCCTGGAACAAACCGGGCCGGAGAACCCACTTGTACGGGTCAAATCGGGACTGACCGCGGAAGAAAGAGTCGTGGTTGCAGGAGTCAGTGAACTTCAGGAGGGACAGAAGATAAGGCCAGGACAGGAGATGCGCCCATGAAGAATTTCAATCTATCGGACTGGGCGCTCGAACATCGTTCCTTCGTCTGGTATTTCATGATCGCCTTCGCGGTCGCTGGCATGTACGCTTACCTCAACCTTGGACGCGAGGAGGATCCGTCTTTTACTATCAAGACGATGGTGATCCAGGCGCAATGGCCGGGCGCTTCGGCCGAAGAGGTCACCCAGCAGGTCACCGATCGCATCGAGAAAAAGCTTCAGGAGCTCGACAGCCTCGATCGGACGCGGAGCCTCACGACCGCCGGCAAGACCACGATCTTCGTTGATCTTCTTCCGACCACCAAGGCGCGCAATGTCCCAGCGACCTGGCAGCGCGTCCGCAACATGATTGGCGACATCCAGCAGCAGTTTCCGTCAGGCGTCGTCGGCCCCTTCTTCAACGATCAATTCGGCGATGTTTACGGAAACATCTTTGCCTTCACCGCCGACGGCTTGAATCAGAGGCAGTTGCGCGATCTCGTCGAGGATGCCCGCACCAAGGTCCTGACAGTGCCGAATGTTGGCAAGGTCGACATCATTGGCGCCCAGGACGAGGTGATCTATCTGGAGTTCTCCACCCGCAAGATCGCAGCGCTTGGAATCAATCAGTCCGACATCGTCGAAACCCTGCAAAAGCAGAATGCCGTCACCCAATCGGGCTTCATCGACGCCGGGCCGGAGCGCATCGCTCTGCGCGTCGGTGGCCGCTTCATCTCCGAAGACAGCCTCCGGGCGATCAACCTGCGCGTCAACGATCGCTTTTTTCCGCTGACGGATGTTGCAACCGTCAAACGTGGTTACGTCGATCCTCCATCGTCGCTGTTCCGGTTCAATGGCAAGCCGGCGATCGGGCTTGCAATCGGAATGAAGGCCGGTGGCAATCTACTCGAATTTGGTCACGCTCTCGACGAGATGATGGAGCGCATCGTGCAGGATCTGCCGCTCGGCGTGTCCGTCGATCATGTCTCAGATCAACCGGCCGTGGTCGACGAAGCCGTTTCCGGCTTTACCAGAGCTTTGTTCGAGGCTGTCGCCATCGTGCTCGCCATCAGCTTCATCAGCCTTGGCCTGCGCGCCGGGCTGGTCGTGGCGATCTCCATCCCGCTGGTGCTCGCCATCACCTTCATGGTGATGCAGTATTCCGGTATTTCGCTGCAGCGTATCTCGCTCGGCGCCCTCATTATCGCGCTCGGCCTTCTGGTCGACGATGCAATGATCGCCGTCGAAATGATGGTGGCCCGCCTGGAGGTCGGTGACACTCTGCGCAAGGCCGCGACCCATGTCTACATATCGACTGCCTTTCCGATGCTGACCGGCACGCTGGTCACCGTCGCAGGGTTCCTGCCGATCGGTTTCAACAACAGCAGCGCCGGCGAATTCACCTTCACGCTTTTCGTCGTACTGGCGGTTTCGCTGACCGTGTCCTGGATCGTCGCCGTTCTGTTCACCCCTCTGCTGGGCGTGACGATCCTGCCGAAGACAATGAAAAAGCACGAGGAGCACAAGAGCCGTATGGGAGCAGCCTTCTCATGGCTGCTTCAGCTCTGCCTTCGCTTTCGCTGGACGACCATCATCGTGACAGTCGCCGCGTTTGGCCTGTCCGTTGCCGGGATGTCGCTGGTTCAGCAGCAATTCTTTCCCGCGTCCGACCGTCCGGAGTTGATCATCGACTGGAACCTGCCGCAAAACAGTTCCATGGCCGAGACGAACCGGCAGATGGCGCAATTCGAGCGGGAGAAGCTCGCCGGCAATCCCGACATCGATCACTGGTCGAGCTATGTCGGTAGGGGTGCCCCGCGCTTCATTCTGTCCTTCGACGTCCAGCCCGACGATCCCACCTTCGGCCAGATCGTCATCGTCTCGAAGGGTCTTGAGGTCCGCGACCGGCTCAGGGCCGACTTGCAGGCTTATTTGCTGAAGACTTTTCCGGGCACCGACGCTTTCGTCAAGACGCTGGACTTCGGTCCGCCGGTCGGCAAGCCGGTCCAGTACCGAATTTCTGGCCCGGATATTCAGAAAGTGCGCGAGTTAGCGCAAAAAACTGCCGGGATCGTGATGTCCGATTCTTCTCTGACCGGCCTCGTCTTCGACTGGAATGAGCCTGCACGGGTAGTGAAGGTCGACGTTCTCCAGGACAAGGCCCGGCAGCTCGGTGTTTCTTCCGAGGATATCGCAACGGCGCTGAACGGCATCGTCCAGGGCGCGACCGTGACGCAGGTCCGCGATGCGATCTATCTGATCAACGTTGTCGGACGGGCGGAGGCACAAGAACGCGCCTCTATTGACAGTCTGCTCGATCTCCAACTGCCAAGCGCCAGCGGGAAGTCCATCCCGCTCTCCTCCGTCGCCAAATTCGATTACGACCTGGAGCAACCGACGATCTGGCGACGCAACCGGATACCGACGATCACGATCAAGGCCGGTATAAGGGACACGATGCAGCCTGCGACGATAGTTCGGCAGCTCGACCCGAAGATAGAAGAACTGAAAGCCTCTTTGGAACCGGGATACGATATCGCCGTCGGCGGTACGGTCGAGGAGAGCTCCAAGTCCCAGGCGCCGATTATCAATGTGGTGCCGGTCATGATTTTCGTCATGACGACGCTTCTGATGACGCAACTTCAAAGCTTCCATAGATTGCTCCTCGTCTTCTCGGTCGCCCCGCTCGCCTTGATCGGTGTCGTCGCTGTGCTCGTTCTGAGTCGAGCGCCATTAGGTTTCGTCGCAATCCTCGGCGTGCTTGCCCTGATCGGTATCCTCATCCGAAACTCGGTCATCCTGATCGTCCAGATCGAAGACCTGCGCAAGGCAGGGACCCCTCCGTGGCAGGCCGTCGTCGAGGCGACGGAGCATCGGATGCGACCGATCATGCTGACGGCCGCCGCGGCGACGCTGGCGTTGATCCCCATCTCAAGAGAGGTGTTCTGGGGACCGATGGCCTACGCCATGATGGGCGGCATCGTCGTCGGAACCGTCCTGACCCTGCTGTTCCTTCCCGCTCTCTACGTAACCTGGTTCAGGATTCCCCGCGATGTCGAACACAATTGACTACACGTCATCGCTACGACGGCTTTCGTCAATGAATGCCGTTGCCGCCCGAAAAGCCTGCTCACGCAATTCGCGCTCATGGCGAGGGCGCATCGTATTGTTTCCCCTCCTTCTTTCCATGCTCAGCGGCTGCGCGGGCCGGCCGGAGAATGTCCTTCAGCCCGTGGCGTTGACGACGAACGACACAAGCCGCGTCGACATGCTGGTCGCGACCACCCGAAAACCCGCCGCAGATCCCGGCGAGCTTTATTCCGGAGAGCGCGGAACGGCGATCTCGCTCAACAACCTCACCGTTTCCATCCCGCCGGATGAGGCGCGGAAGGTCGGGGAGGTCCAGTGGCCGAAGCGCGTGCCCCCGAACCCTGAGAAAGAGTTCGCCGTGCTCAAGGACGAGAAGGTCAGCTCAGAGCATCAGGCGCTCAACTGGTTTCGCAAGAACCGTAATGCAAAGCGGCAGGTGATCATCTTCGTGCATGGCTTCAACAACACCTATGCAGATGCTGTCTTTCGTTTTGCCCAGATCACCCATGACGCGGGAACCGATGCCGCTCCGATCCTGTTCACCTGGCCCTCCCGTGCCAGCGTTCTTGGCTATCTCTACGACAAGGAAAGCACGAACTATTCACGCCGTGCCCTGGAGGATTTGATCATCCAGGCTGCCCGCAGCCCTGACGTCGGCGATATCACGATCCTTGCCCATTCCATGGGGACATGGCTGACGGCCGAGGCTCTGCGCGGGATCGCGATGCGCGAAAAGACGATCCCGGCGAAGGTCCGCAACGTCGTGCTGGCGTCGCCCGATATCGATGTCGACGTCTTCCGCCGTCAACTCATAGAGATGGGGCCGAAGCGGCCGCAGTTCACCATTTTTGCCTCGACGCGCGACCGGGCGCTTGAGGTTTCGAGATGGATCTCCGGTGGAGTCAACCGTGTCGGCGGTGTCGATATCACCCCTTATACCGGCGTGCTGAAACAGCTTGGGATCACAGTGATCGATACCAGCACCGTGCGTTCCAAGGACGCCCTCGGTCACAACGCCTTTGCCGATAGTCCAGAAATCATCGGGCTCCTGGGGAAACGTCTGGCTGGACAATCCCTCGAGGGCGGCCAGGTGACATTGGCCGATCACGTCGGGATGGCTGCAATCGGTACGGTCAATCTGGCCGGCTCCGCGGCGAGAACTGTCGTTGCGGCCCCGATGTCGGTGGTCAGCCCAGAAGCGCGAAAGATCTTGCAACAGGAACTGTCCGGGACGTCTGGAGGACTAGTCAATGGCCAGATCGCTTACTGACTGTCAGCGAGGTTGTATCGTTGGCTTTTAACGATGAAGGGAAAATGGGCAATGAACGTCACTTATGGTTTTGGCGGCTATATTGTACCCATTACTGGCGCAGCCAGCGGTATTGGGCTCGAGGTTGCTCAAGCAATGATGTGGCTTGCATCGGACGCTGGCAGCTACGTGATTGGCCATGCACTACCTGTCGACGGTGGTGTGGCCATGGGTGGCAACGCCAGACATCTGGAAGACTGATCAACTACGACGGAAATCCGGCATCCTGCTGACAATGAGCTCATGCAGCCGCCGGTCCAGCAATATTTCCGTTGGGGAGACAATGTCTTCCAGCCGTCGCAAGAGTTCACTTCTTTCTATCACTCAGTAAATTCTGGGTGCCCATCACCATGACCAACAATAATCTCAGTCGTCAACGAATAAACGCAATAGTTTCTGTATTTTCACTTGCCATCATCCCACATGAACGGATATATGGTCGCTGATAGTCATCACATGATGACTTGGAATTAGCATGTCGATTCAGGGGATGCTGGTTTTTCCCACGTCAGCCAAACTGTTGGCGTGCTTTGGGCGAGCTGAGGGCGGGAATATGCAGCAAAAAAATTTCAACACGGCAGCCTCATTGGACGCCGCAGAAATCAATCTAATCCATCGCTACTGGTGCGCCGCCAATTATCTATCGGTCGGCCAGATCTATCTTCTCGATAATCCGCTCCTGCGCGAACCGCTGCAGCCCCAGCATATCAAGCCGCGCCTGCTCGGCCACTGGGGCACAACGCCGGGGCTGAACTTCATCTACGCGCATCTCAACCGGGTGATCAAAAAGCGCAACCTCAGCGTCATCTATATTTGCGGTCCGGGCCATGGCGGCCCAGGCATGGTCGCCAATACCTGGCTCGAGGGCATCTATAGCGAGATCTATCCAGAGGTTCCGGAAGACGCCGAGGGCATGCACAGGCTGTTCCGGCAGTTCTCCTTCCCCGGCGGCATTCCGAGCCATGCGGCACCGGAAACGCCCGGATCGATCCATGAAGGCGGCGAACTCGGCTATGCACTCGTGCATGCGTATGGCGCGGCCTTCGACAACCCGAACCTGATCGTCGCCTGCGTGGTGGGTGACGGTGAGGCGGAAACCGGACCGCTCGCCGCAAGCTGGCATTCCAACAAGTTTCTCAACCCCGCCCGCGACGGTGCCGTTCTGCCGATTCTGCATTTGAACGGCTACAAGATCGCCAATCCGACGCTGCTTTCGCGCATTCCCGACGAGGATCTCAAGAAACTGTTCGAAGGCTATGGCTACGAGCCGATCTTCGTCGAAGGCCATGAGCCGGAAGCGATGCACCGGCTGATGGCAGGCGCAATGGACAAGGCAACGGATACGATCCGGGTTATCCAGGACAAGGCTCGCCATAGTTCAAAGGGGGGTGGAACGCCCTATGCCGAACTGCCGCGCTGGCCGATGATCGTGCTGCGCAGCCCGAAAGGTTGGACGGGGCCAAAGGAAGTCGACGGCAAGAAGGTCGAGGGTTTCTGGCGCTCGCACCAGGTGCCGGTCGCCAATTGCCGGGAGAATGAAGACCACCGCAAGATCCTCGAAGAGTGGATGCGTTCCTACGATCCGGAAGATCTGTTCGACCTCGCTGGCGGGCTGAAGCCGGAACTGAAGGCGCTGGCGCCGGAAGGCGAACGCCGCATGGGTGCCAACCCGCATGCCAATGGCGGGGTGCTGCGCAAGGAATTGAAATGCCCGCCGCTTTCCGACTACGCGGTCGATGTGCCGGAGCCCGGCAAGACCGTGGTGCAGACGACGGAAGTCCTCGGGAAATATCTACGGGACATCCTGACCCTCAACGATACGGAGAAGAATTTTCGCATCTTCGGCCCGGACGAGACGGAATCGAACCGGCTGGGTGCCGTGTTCGACGTGACCGACCGCGTTTGGATGGAGAAGATCGAACCCTATGACGTACATCTGTCGCCCGACGGGCGGGTGATGGAAGTGCTGTCGGAGCATCTGTGCCAGGGATGGCTGGAAGGCTACCTGCTGACCGGCCGGCACGGCTTCTTCTCCTGCTACGAAGCCTTCATCCACATCATCGACAGCATGTTCAACCAGCATGCCAAGTGGCTGAAGGTGACGCGCGAGCTAGAATGGAGAAAGCCGGTCTCGTCGCTCAACTACCTGCTCACCTCGCACGTGTGGCGGCAGGACCATAACGGCTTCAGCCACCAGGATCCGGGCTTCGTCGATCTCGTCGCCAACAAGAAGGCAGACGTGGTGCGCATCTACCTGCCGCCAGATGCCAACACGCTTCTGTGGGTGGCCGACCATTGCCTCAAAACCTGGGACCGGATCAACGTGATCGTCGCCGGCAAGCAGCCGGAGCCGCAATGGCTCAGCATCGAGGATGCCGCCAAGCATTGCCAGGCCGGTATCGGCATATGGGACTGGGCTGGCAATGAAGAGGATACGATCTCGCCTGACGTGGTGATGGCATGCGCCGGCGACGTGCCGACGATGGAAACACTGGCTGCGGTATCCATTCTGAGAGAAGCGATCCCGGACCTGAAGATTCGCGTCGTCAACGTCGTCGACCTGATGACGCTGCAATCAAAGGATCAGCATCCGCACGGGATTTCCGACGAGGATTTCGACCGGATGTTCACCACCGAGCGGCCGGTGATCTTCGCCTATCACGGCTACCCCTACCTCATCCACCGGCTGACCTATAAACGCACCAACCATCAGAACATCCATGTTCGAGGTTTCGTTGAGGAAGGCACGACCACGACGCCCTTCGACATGACAGTGCTGAACCAGCTCGACCGCTACCACCTCGCCATCGAGGCGATCGAGCGCGTGCCGGGCCTGAAGGAAAGGGCCGGTCATGTGGTCGAAAGCCTGCGCGGCAAGCTGCAGGAGCATTTCGCCTATGTCTGTGAACATGGCGAGGATATGCCAGAAATCAGGGACTGGGCATGGCGATCCGGTTCTTAGTTTTCGACAGTAGAACAACATCCAGCCTGTCCCTGCTCCAGAACGTTTGTGACAAGAATTCGAGACGTTTCCTATGGTTCGTATCCTAGCCCAAGCAATTCTGTCTGCTGCAGGCGTTGTGGTGGCCCTCTTCGTTTCAAGAGACGCGGTGGGTTTTCCTGTCTACGAAATGGTCGGCACGCTGTTGTTGATCGCAGCTTTGGCTGTCATCGTCTGGTACGGTCCGCGTGTTGTTAAAGCGCTCTTCGGCCCCCGCTCCAAAGAGTGATCGAACAGGGTGAGGAAGGTGTGCGTGACACGGAACAGCAATCCTTCCTGAAGCTATGAAATGCTCGAAAACGGAAAATTCACGAAGGTAAACAATGCGGAGTTGCAACAGGAGATAGCGTGGAGGAGTTTCTTGAGCGAGTAAAGCATACCAGGCTCTCGCTTCGGGATAAGCACATCATTCTTGATGCTCTGCCAATTCCAATCTCGTGGGCGACAATACCGGTGGGTAATATCCAATTCATGAACCGTGCTTTCAAGGAGACCTTCGGTTATAACGAAAGTCATTTCTCAACTGTGGATGCATGGATTGAACAAAGCTATCCAAAACTGGAACAGCAACTGTTAGCTCGTCAGTACTGGAACCGTCTGTGGAAAGCCGATTCCACCGGAATATCCAAAGTAGAACCATTGGAACTGGACGTGGTGTCGGCGAATGGCGGTATCGTCACCGTCAACCAGCGTGGCGTCCTTCTACATGACATAAGGGTCGGGATTGCTACATTCGAGGATGTCTCCGACCGAAAGCGGGTGGAGGAGACGCTAAGACGCATCGCCTTCGAAGACCCGTTGACGAGCCTTGGTAATCGGCAGCGGTTGTCAGCGAAATGGACCAGTATCGCAACATCTTATGAAGACGACGTGCGGCCGATGACCGCTCTTATTCTGATCGATCTCGATGATTTCAAGAAAATCAATGAACTACTGGGACATGATGCCGGTGACGAAGCGCTGTTCTTGATCGCCAACAGGCTTCGCGCGTGTGTTCGCGGCGACGATACAGTGTACCGATTAGGTGGGGATGAGTTTGCCATTCTCGTCGAGAACATGAGATCGCCGTACCAGGCAGAGCAGGTTTGCCGACGTGTCGAAAGAGCGCTCAAGTGTCCCATCCGGATTGCCGGGACGAGGATTGTGCTTGGCGCAAGCGTTGGTGTGAGCTTCTATCCTGACGACGCGACTGATCTGGCAGAAAATCGAATCAAGCGGGCCAGTAAGGGTGGGTGGGCATGGTTCTCACCACCGGAAGCCAAGAGATATCCGAAGGGCTCACCGGAACGCAACGTGCATGACCTCGAGCGGCCTATTACGGACAATGGAGGTGTCGGCGTTCGCATGACGGGATAGCGGAGCGACCGACCGAGCAAGTCAAGTTGGCAGCATAGATGAATGGCGAAGGGAAAAAAGCGAAAGCAAGGGATTGGATGCGGACTTCAAGAACCAAATTGTCGCTCGGCGATTACTTTTAGGGCAGCATAAAAGACTGTTGGATGCCAGACCTCGCGCTTGACCTGCGATACTTACGATACGCGTTATTGGTTGCCGAACACGGAAGTTTTCGCCGTGCGGCGGATGCCGTCGCCATGTCCCAATCTACTGTAAGCCGCCGAGTCCAACTGCTTGAACGGCGTCTTGGCGTACCCCTTTTTACTCGCAGTCGGACCGGAGCAAAATTGACCGCTGCAGGAGCGCGGTTTCTGCAAAACGCAGCATTCGGCGCATCTCATTTGCATCAAGCTGTGAAGGACATGCAAACGGCGCATCACGGCGACACAGGTGAGATACGAATCGGGCTGATGACGTCCCTGGCAAGCGGCTTCCTTCCCAATCTCGTAGGCGAATATCATTCCCGCTTCCGCGGTGTAGAGGTGAAAATAGAGGAATCGACGTCCGAAGTGGCAGCCGCCAATCTTCTCAGCGGCCGCATCGATGTGGCCTTTCTTCCGAGAGAGCCTCAGTTAGCCGGTTGCAAAACGGTTCAACTGTGGACCGAGCGACTTTTCCTCGCGCTGCCAAAACGACATCTTCTTGCAACGGCAGAGAGCGTTTCCTGGGCAGATGTGCGCAACGAGACATTCTTGATCCCGGCCGGTATCGCTGGGGCGGAATTGGATCAATATCTGCTGCGGCAGCTTTCCAGATCCGATTCCGAACCGAGAATATCCATTCAGGGAGTCGGACGAGATAATCTTTTGAACATGGTCGGAGAGGGGTTCGGCATTTCGCTCATATTGTCGTCAACGTCCGGCGGCGCACACAAGGAAGTCGTGTTCGTTCCCATCTCGGATGGCCTGGAAGACATTCGTTTTAGTGCTGTCTGGTCGCCAAAGAATCACAATCCAGCACTGAAGCACTTCCTGGACCTGGCTACGGGAAAAGCGCGATGGAATGCAATTGTCAATCAGGCCGATAGCGCTCGGTGAGCGTTGCCGGGTGCTCCGCTACTTTAGCACTATTCGTCAATCTTTGGTGTTTGAGACGGTGCGCCAGAAACACCCCGAACAGCGCGCTTTTCCTTTGCGAAGCCGCGATCGGTCGCAATGAACCGCTGAAGCATAGGCACGATCAGCTTGGCGGGATCGGCCGACGATTGGCCCGGTTGCTGACGGTTTAGCAACTCCGCATAGGCAACAAGATCCCGATATAGCGGTCCGGGAAGTTCAATACTCACCTTGACGGGCCTGTCGTCGACGAGTGGCCCAAGCTTCAATTTTGCCATCGGGTTAACCTCTATAGGGCTCCATCACAAGGTCACGGGTGACGATGATCCGCACAGGGAAACCTGGCCTGATGGTGAGTGTGGGCGCGATCTGCAACTGGCGGCGGATGATCTGCTGGCCAGCATCGTTGATGGTATCTTGCGCACCATTGCGGATAGCCTGAACCAGCCGGTCTTCGTCATCCATGGCAAGCTCTGCGCCGACCGCGAGCAATGTCGAGAGGCCAGCAGCTTTCGCCAGATCCCACCAGTGATAGTCGACGCCATCCTCGAGACCGGCATAGCCCTGCGTATCGGCGCCAGGCTGCCGTTCAAGAACGATTGATCGTCCATTTGGGAATATCAGCCGGTTCCAGACCAGAAGGACGCGCCTCTGGCCGAAGCCGACATTGTTATCATATTGGCCAATGATGCGGGTACCCTGCGGCACAAGCAGAATACGGCCGGTCGGGCTGTCGTAGATATTCTCGGTGACCTGGGCGGTGATCTGGCCGGGGAGATCGGAGCGAATGCCGGTGATAAGCGCTCCGGATATCACCGAACCGGCCTGCAGCACATAGGGCGAGGCCGGCGGCATCACGCGATCGGCTGCAACCGTGCGGCGATCGACGGCAGCGTTGAGGAAGGCGGCCTGCCGGTCCTGTGCCGTGGGAGTGCCGGCCTGATCGAGCCCGGCAAGATTGGGCGTGGTATTCGCGTTGGGCGTTATCGCGCTGGCCGTTGTCCGTGTTTCTGTCTGGAAGAACAGGCGGCTGGTTCGGGCAGCTTCCGCTTCGGCGAGGCGTCGTTGCTCGGCCGGATCGACGTTCGGAGCCGTCATCGTCGGCACAACGACAGGCTGACCACGATCCTGCGCACTGAGGATAGGACGGCCGAGATCCCCCGGCAAAGCCGGCCCCAGGATGGGACCGGTATAGTCCCGCGGCAAGCCTGCCAAACCGTCGGCAGTGGTCCGGTTCTCGGTCGAGTAGAGTTCTTCGCCACCATTGCCGCGATCTCGGGTCTGAAGCGCATAAATCAATGCTCCACCGATGCCGAGCGACGCGACCAGACCAAGGCCGGCGAGCACCTTGCAGGATAGCCGGGTGACGCGCGGCGGTTCTGCCCGCAAGCGCATGCGTGGAACAAGACCGGGGGCCTGGATTGCATCTTCGCGGTTATCGGCCTCGCTCATGACGACCGCCCTCCTTCCCTGGTTTGGACTGCCGGCGCCTGCACGACTCCGCTTGTTCGGACGATCCTCACCGTCTGCTGATGCTTGCCGCTACCCAGGCGCAATTCCGCCGCACCGAAGAGGCGATCCACGATCAGGATGTTCCGATAGATTCGGGTATTGGCGATCTGTGCCTCACCTTCCGGACCGATGACGAAGAGCGGCGGGAATTCCCCTTGCACGATGCCGCGCGGGAATTCGACATAGACCTTGCGGCCGTCGTCATAGACGGAGACCGGCCGCCAAGGCGGCGTGTCGCCAGTGAGACCATAGCGGTAGTTGCGCCCCGCCACGGCTGGAATCGCCGGCGCGTCGGGAATGGATAGCCGTGAACCCGGCACCTGCGGATAGGACCAGGCGACCGACGGCATGTAAGGTGTTTCGTCGGATCGCAGTTCGAGCATGTAGGTGCGCCGATCGGTGGAAATCACCAGATTGGTGGTGATGTCGGGGCGCGAGGGCTTCACCAGCACATGGACGCGCCGGGTCGTGCCGCTGCCGCTCTCGGTGTCGCCGATGATCCAGCGCGTGGTGTCGCCGGCCGCGATCGGTCCGGCGCCGGTCAGGCTTTCACCGGGTTCGAGCGCGATGTCGGTGATCTGGCCCGGTGCGGCATAGACCTGATAGAGCGCGCCCTCGCTCCAGGGATAGATCTGGATCGCATTGTAGTAGCCTTCCCGGCGCGGCTCAACGCGGGCCGCCGCGTTGGCGTTCTGAACCCGGCCGGTCGGTGTGGTCGCGTTGACGCCGCCGCGCGCTGGCGTCCAGCCCGGAGGAATGTGCAGCGGCTTCGGGCGATCGTCGGTCAGCACGGCGGGAACGGCCGGCAGCGCCGGCACATCGGCATCGTAGCGGATCTGTGGCGGCTTTTGCGGCGTGGCGCAGCCGGCCAGTGCCGCGGCGGACAGGAGCACGGCAGCAAATGCGGGTTTACGGAAAGACGGGTTTCCGGCTCTGCGGATTGGCGGCTTGTTCATTCGCCCATCTCCCTCGACCACGAAATCGCGTTGACGTAGATGCCGAGAGGATTGGACTTGAGCCGTTCAGCATCGCGGGGCGGCTGGATCACGATGGTCAGGATCGCGGTCCAGCGCTCGGTGGTGGAAAGCTGGCCGTTCTCGTAGCGGCGCTCGACCCAGGCGACACGGAAGCTGTCTGGCGACGCGCGAATGACGCTCGACACCTCGACGGCGACCTGCTGCTTGCCGACCTTGGTGAAGGGGTCATTAGACCGCGCATAGTCATTCAGCGCTGTCGCGCCGCGATCCGTCGTCCAGTCATAGGCGCGCAGCCAGTTCTGGCGGACGATGATGGGATCGGCGGGAATGCTCCTGACCTGCTCGATGAATCGCGCCAGATGCCATGCGACCTGCGGATCGGTGGGACGGTAGTCGGCGGTGGCAGCGGCGACGGTCTGGGCCTGGCCGAGCTTGTCGACCTGTACGACCCACGGAACGACGGTCCCACGTGTGGACTGCCAAACGAGCGCGGCAGCAAAGCCCGCCGAAAGGATCAGGCTTCCGAACGCCATGAGCCTCCAGTTTCTCGCCTGCACGCGGGCCGAGCCGATACGCTCGTCCCAGACCTGCGCGGCCTTCTGATAGGGTGTTTCGGGTTGCGGAGTCTTGCCGTAATGGGCTGCCGGTCGTTTGAAGAAGCTCATGAGCGGTCACTTTCGGAGAGATTGACGGAAGAGCCGCCGCCATGGCTGTCGCCCGATCGAACGGCATGGGCGGCGGCGGAAACGCCGTGGCTGACGTGCTGGCTGCGTTTCATGCGCCTGGCCCAATCGGGGGCGCCATTGCGCGAAGCCGCCGGAGCGGCGGCAAAGGAATCGTCGTTGGCGGCCTCATCGCCGCCGACGGTGTCGAGCGTGGAAGAGCCGCCGGTGGCGCTGAAGCCGCCTTTCACGCCGTCGGAGAAATTCGATTTGACGCTTTCGGACGCACGGCCGGCGGCGCGCTTCAGAGGCGAAACGGCGGCGGAGCCTGCTCCTCGCGCGACACCGCCGAGACCGGACGCCATGCCCGAGGCGCCGGTCTGTCCCATCGATCCGAGATTGTAGGCGGTCGAGGCAGCGCCCGCTGCCGCTGCGCCACCACGAACAGCGGCCGCGCCGCCGGACAAAGCCGCAGCGCCCCCCCGCAAGGCCAGGCCCGCCGCACCGCCTGCGGCAAGTGCAGCACCGCCGACGGCAAGGCCGGTACTGACGGCTGCACCGGCGCCAAGCTGCGGGCCGCCGGACACGAGGCCGTTGGCGATGCCCGGTCCGAAGATGCCGAGACCGACCAGGGAAAGTGCTGCGAGCACGATCGCCATCGCGTCGTCGATCGTCGGCGTGACCCCGCCGAAGCCGGAGGTGAACTCGCTGAACAGCGTCGAGCCGATGCCGATGATGACGGCGAGCACCAGCACCTTGATGCCGGAAGAGATGACACTGCCGAGGACCCTTTCGGCCATGAAGGCCGTCTTCCCAAACAATCCGAATGGGATGAGGACAAATCCGGCAAGAACGGTCAGCTTGAATTCGATCAGTGTGACGAACAACTGGATCGCCAGAATAAAGAAAGCCAAGAGGACGAGCGCCCAAGCGAACAGCAGGCATGCGATCTGGATGAAATTCTCGAAGAATGCGACCCAGCCCATCAGGTCGGAAATGGATTCCAGCAGCGGGCGGGCCGCGTCGAGGCCGACTTGCGCCACCCGTCCGGGGCGAAGGAGATCCGCCGTCGAAAAGCCGGTGCCCGATCCCTTGAGGCCGAGGCCGGCGAAGCTCTCGAAGATGATCCTCGCCAGATTGTTCCAGTTGTCGATGATGTAGGCGAAAGCCCCGACGAACAGGGTCTTCTTCACTAGACGGGCGATGATGTCGTCGTCGGCGCCCCAACTCCAGAACAGGGCGGCGAGCGTCACGTCGATGACGATCAACGTGGTGGCGATGAAGGCGACCTCGCCGCCGAGAAGACCGAAGCCACTGTCGATATAGGAGGTGAAGACCCCGAGGAAATTGTCGATGACGCCGCTGCCGCCCATGAATCATCGTCCTTCGATCGTCTGTGGAGCAGCCTGCACCGCAATTCTGCCGAGGAAGCGGTCGCGGGTTTCCGACCAGACGCGCAAACATTCGGCATCGCCGGTGGCGGCCTGCCCAAGCTCCTGGCACCGGCGCTGGCCGAGGCGGAGCGGATCTGCCGGCGAGTCGATGGCGGGTGTGGGGCGTGTCCATGGTGCGGGAGCCTCTCTCTTTCTGAGCATCTCGGTCGCCGTCGCGGTGATCGCGACGGCGATGAAGACGACAGCGGCCAGCCGGGCCAGCATCTTGCCATCCATGGCTGCGTCCTCAGTTGAACATCTTGGCGCTGCCGGCCTGATAGCCGGAGCCCGGCGTCAGAAAGCGCTGGCGTTGGACGCGGCCCTGTTCGGCTGCGGCGGCGCGCTCGGCTTCGGTGAGCGCGGTGGACCGGCCATTGGCGGCAAGCAGGGCCGTCAGGTCGGAGAGCTGCTGCGACTGGAGGGCGAGAAGCTGATTGCCTGCCTGTGCGGCCTGAAGCGCGCCGGTCGCACCCTGGCTCTGGCCGACCAGTTGCGACATCTCGGTGCGGTTGGTATCGATATTGCCGACGACGGTAGCCTGCACGCGCATGGCGTCCTGAAGGCCGCCGATGCTGTTGCGCCAGCGCTCCTTGGCATCGGAGACGAGCTGCGCATCGGTGGCCGAGAGCGAGACATTGGCGTATTTCGACTGGAACGCCTGATCGATCTGGCTGACGTCGAAGGCAATGTTCTGCGCCTGGGACAGTAGCTGCTGCGTGCGCTGAACGGACTGCTGGATCTGCTGGAGCGACGAATACGGCAGGCTTGCCAGATTGCGGGCTTGGTTGATCAGCATCTGCGCTTCGTTTTGCAGGCTGGTGATCTGATTGTTGATCTGCTCCAGGGCGCGGGCAGCGGACAGAAGATTCTGAGAATAGTTCGTCGGGTCGTAGACGATCCAGGCGGCGGATGCCGGCGGCGCCAGAACGATCGAGATCGGACCGGAAAGGGTCAGGAGGGATGCGGCGAGCAGCGCCGCGCGGGTACGACAGGTCTTCATGGTTGAGCCTCCTTGTCGGGCTGGGGGATGAGATTGGCGAGGTCGGGAATGAGGTCGGCCGCCCAATCGACGCCGCGCAGGCGCAGCCAGGCGGCGAGAAAGCCGTCCCGGCCGTGTTCAGCGAAGATGCGGGCGATGGCGGACTGATCGGATTTCGAGGAGGCGGCCGTCAGTGCCAGGCCGACTTCGGACAGGCCCAAGTCAAACAGGCGGTTCCCCCTGCGGCTTTGGCAGTAATAGTCCTTTTTCGGCGTGGCCCGCGCGAGGATCTCGATCTGGCGCGCGTTCAAGCCAAATCGCTGATAGATCGCGGTGATCTGCGGTTCGACAGCGCGCTCATTCGGAAGAAGCAGGCGCGTCGGGCAGCTTTCGATGATCGCCGGCGCGATCTCCGAATTGTCGATGTCGGAGAGCGACTGCGTGGCGAAAATAACCGAGGCGTTCTTTTTTCTGAGGGTCTTCAGCCATTCCCGCAACTGCCCGGAAAAGGCTTCGTCATCGAGCGCCAGCCAGCCCTCGTCAATGATGAGCAAAGTGGGTGAGCCATCGAGCCGGTCGCCGATGCGGTGGAACAGGTAGGACAGGACGGCCGGAGCAGCGCCCGTGCCGACCAGTCCCTCGATCTCGAAAGCCTGCACCGACGCACTGCCGAGGTGCTCGGTTTCGGCATCGAGCAGCCGGCCATAGGGACCGCCGACACAATACGGCCTGAGCGCCTGCTTCAGGTCATTCGATTGCAGCAGCACCGTCAGGCCAGTGATGGTCCGTTCCTCGACCGGGGCCGAGGCGAGCGAGGTCAGCGCCGTCCAGATGTGCTCCTTGACATCCGGCGTGATCGCGATGCTCTCGCGTGTCAGGATGGCGACGATCCAGTCGGCCGCCCAGGCGCGTTCCGGCACGTCACGGATGCGGGCGAGCGGCTGGAGCGAGACCGAAAAAGCGTCCCCCTCGGTGAGATCGCCGCCGAGATCATGCCAGTCGCCGCCCATGGCAAGGGCCGCGGCCCGGATCGATCCCCCGAAATCGAATGCGAAAACTTGGGCTTGCTCATAGCGCCGGAACTGGAGCGCCATGCAGGCGAGCAGCACGCTCTTGCCAGAGCCGGTCGGCCCAACGACGAGCGTGTGGCCGACGTCGCCGACATGGATGGAAAGCCGGAACGGGGTGCTTCCCTCGGTCTTGCCGTAAAGCAAGGGGGTGCTACCAAGATGGTCATCCCGTTCCGGTCCCGCCCACACGGCACTGAGGGGGATCATGTGGGCGAGATTGAGTGTCGATATCGGCGGCTGGCGCACATTGGCATAAACATGCCCCGGCAGCGAACCGAGCCAGGCGTCGACGGCATTGATGGTTTCGGGCATCGCCGTGAAGTCGCGGCCCTGGACCACTTTTTCGACAAGACGAAGCTTTTCATCGGCCAGGCGGGGATCGGTGTCCCATACGGAGATGGTTGCCGTGACATAGGCCATGCCGGCATAGTCGGCGCCGAGTTCCTGAAGAGCGATGTCCGCGTCGGCGGCCTTGTTTGCGGCGTCGGTATCCACGAGAACCGACGCCTCGTTGGTCATCACCTCTTTCAGAATGGCCGCGATCGACTTGCGTTTGGCGAACCACTGGCGGCGGATGCGGGTGAGCAGCCGGATGGCGTCGGTCTTGTCGAGCAGGATCGCGCGCGTTGACCAGCGATAGGGAAAGGCGAGCCTGTTCAGCTCGTCGAGAATTCCGGGTGTCGTCGCAGTCGGGAAGCCGACAATGGTGAGGATGCGCAGATGGGTGTCGCCGAGACGCGGCTCCAGTCCACCGGTCAGCGGCTGATCGGCCAGCAGCGCATCGAGATACATCGGCGTCTCGGGCACACGGACGCGATGCCGGTTGGTCGAGATGGTCGAGTGCAGGTAGGTCAGCGTCTCGCTGTCATCGAGCCAGTCGCATTCCGGCATAAAGCCGTCGAGGAGCCCCAGCACGCGGTCGGTGCGATCGATAAAGCCGCGCAGGACCTCGTTCGGATCGACGCCGGAGCGTTCGCGTCCCTCGTAGAGCCAGGTCTCGGCACGCGCGGCATCTTCAGCAGGCGAAAGATAGGAGAAGGTCAGGAAGTAACCTGAAATGAAATGGCTGCCCTGTTCCTCGAAATCGGCCTTGCGCTCGGCGTCCAGCAATGCGGATGCCGGATCGGGAAAGCGGCTGTCGGGATAGGTCGCAGCCTCATGACGCTGCGCCTCGACGAAGATCGCCCAGCCGGAGCCGAGACGCCGGAAGGCATTGTTCAGCCGCGCGGCGACGGCGACAAGTTCGGCTGCGACGGACGATTCCAGATCGGGGCCACGAAACCGGGCGGTCCGTTGCAACGATCCGTCCTTGTTCAGAACGACACCCTCGCCGACGAGCGCAGCCCAGGGCAGGAAATCCGCAAGCCGGCTGGCGGTGCGGCGATATTCGGAAAGGTTCAGCATGGCCGCACTCCTCAAACCGCAAGATGACCGGGGATGCGCAGGTGACGGCGACCAACCTCGACGAACAGCGGGTCGCGTTTCGCCGCCCAGACTGCCGCGAAATGCCCGACGGCCCAGATGGCGAGGCCGACCAGCCAGAGACGCAAGCCGAGACCCACGGCCCCGGCCAAGGTGCCGTTCATGATGGCAATGCTTCTCGGCGCGCCGCCGAGCAGGATGTGCTCGGTCAAGGCGCGATGGACCGGGACAGAGAATCCCGGCACCGCGTCGAAATGTTCGAGGACGGCGGCCATTACACCAAGGCTCCGCCGCCAAACGAGAAGAAGCTGAGGAAGAAGGAGCTGGCGGCAAAGGCGATCGACAGGCCGAAGACGATCTGGATCAAGCGGCGGAAGCCGCCGCTGGTGTCACCGAAGGCCAGCGCCAGGCCGGTAGCGATGATGATGATGACAGCGACGATCTTGGCAACCGGCCCCTCGATGGATTCGAGGATCGACTGAAGCGGCGCTTCCCACGGCATAGAGGAACCGGACGCGTGAGCCGGCACAGCCGCCATCATCATGATCGTGGCGAGCGCCATCGAACCCAAAAGGTGGCGGCGGATGCCGCGCAGGATCGGCGGGGTGGATGTGTTCGCCTGCCGCGGCAGAGCGGACAGAATCGGCGGAACATGGAAAGTCATGACGTTTCTCCTTTCGGGAGCGGTTGGCGGTCGGAGGAAAGATGAGCGGGAGCGACGCCGTAATCGCCGTTAGGTCCGAGACCTTCGACGCGGGCGAGTTCCGAGAGCCGTCGCGCGGAACCGCGTCCGGAGAGAACCGCCACCATGCCGATGGTTTCGGCGATCAGCGCCTTGGGGACAGTGACGACGGCTTCCTGGATGAGCTGTTCGAGGCGGCGAAGCGCGCCGAGGCTGGTGCCGGCGTGAATGGTGCCGATCCCGCCGGGATGGCCGGTGCCCCAGAGTTTCAGGAGGTCGAGGGCTTCGGGACCGCGCACCTCGCCGACGATGATACGGTCGGGACGAAAGCGCATGGCCGAGCGCGCCAGATCCGTGAGATTGGCGATGAAGTCCTTGGTGCGCATCGGCACCTTGTTCTCGGACCGGCTTTGAAGTTCGCGGGTATCCTCGATGATGAGGAGCCGGTCTTGCCCCTTCGCCACTTCCGAGAGAAGCGCGTTGGTCAGCGTCGTCTTGCCGGTGCCCGTACCGCCGGCGACAAGAATATTGGTGTGCGCGGCGACAGCCTCGCGCAGGAATGCCGCCTGATCGGCGGTCATGGTTCCTGCCGCAACATAGTCGTCGAGGGTGAACACCGAGACTGCCGGTTTGCGGATAGCGAAGGCCGGGCCTGTGACGATCGGAGGCAGGAGACCCTCGAAGCGCTCGCCACTCTCAGGCAGTTCGGCCGAGACACGCGGAGCGCCGGCATGGACCTCCGCGCCGACATGATGGGCGACCAGGCGGATGATGCGTTCGCCGTCCGCGGGCGAGATGCGCTCGCCGGTGTCGGACATGCCTTCCGAGAGACGGTCGATCCACAGCCGCCCATCGGGATTGAGCATCACCTCGACGACGCCGGGGTCTTCCAGAAGACGGGCGATGGCAGCACCCAGCGCGGTGCGCAGCATCCGCGCACCGCGGGCAAAGCCTTCCGAATTTCGATGAGAGACTGCCATCCGATCCCCGTTTCCGGCCGGGGAAAATCAGACGATCCCCGGACGGGGATGATTAAAAGAGCCGCAAATCAGGCCGATTCAACAAGGAATTGGCGTCGTAGTAATGTAGCGTGCAAATACAGGAAAACGGCGGGTCGGCGATCTTCTTGATCTCGATACGGCGGTTGCTATTCACCATGCATGCCCGCGCGCGCCGAAGCCTGACCGTTTGGTGAGTCGCCCACGTCCTCGCTGACTTCCTGCCTGAGCTTCGGCCCCTGTGCCAGCCGCCGACCGAGCGCGGTCACGAACGCCTCATAGCGTTCAGCAGCCTTGGCGCGTGCCGCCTGCGCCGCCGGCTCGGGCAGCGCCGGCGTGCTCGTGAGCCAGAAGCGAACGAAGACAGCGAGCGTCTCAACCGAAATGCCGACATCACGTTCCAATCGGGTCATGCGGCGATCGATCTGGTCGAGGCGTTTGGCGAGGATCGCCTCGCGCCGTTCGGCGTCGTCCGGCGACAGGAAGGAAGCGACGGCCGCTTCCACCACCAGGGACATCGGCTGTTCCCGGCGAGCGACATAGTCCGAGAGCATCGTCATGACGTCAGGTTCGAGATAGACGGAGATCTGCGTCTTCTTTTTTCGGCCGGTCATGGCGTTCACAGCTCCATTCCGTCATTGGGATCGAGCGAGACCTGCCGGGCTACGCCTTGCATGAGGCGGGCCATGCGCCGGTTGCGGGTTGCTTCCTCCTCCATCTCGTCGAGCGGATCGATCTCGAATTCGTTTTCGATCGGCTCCTTCTTCTCGACAGGCTTCACCCGGTTCAGCTCGGGACTATGCCGGCGCTCGGATTCGGTCGGGTCTTCGTCTTCCGTTCCCGCGCTCGCAAGCGTCTCGGCGGCTTCCGGTCGAGCCGGAATTGGCAGGTTGCTCCAGTCATCCGGCCGCGGCTTTTCGGGGCGGGTCAGTTTGGGCGGCGGCAATATCCGCTCCTGAAACCGCGCATCCTCGTAATAGCGCGCCTTCTTCGCCCGGATTGGCGGCGTTCCGGCGACCATGACGATCTCGTCGGCCGGCGGGAGCTGCATGATTTCGCCGGGGGTGAGCAGCGGTCGCGCGGTTTCCGAACGTGAGACCATCAGGTGTCCGAGCCAGGGCGACAGACGATGCCCGGCATAGTTCTTCATCGCCTTCATTTCGGTAGCGGTGCCGAGCGCGTCGCTCACCCTTTTCGCGGTCCTCTCGTCATTGGTCGCGAACGACACGCGCACATGGCAGTTGTCGAGGATCGAGTTGTTCGGCCCGTATGCCTTCTCGATCTGGTTCAACGACTGAGCGATCAGGAACGACTTCAAGCCATAGCCCGCCATGAAGGCCAGAGCGCTCTCGAAGAAATCCAGCCTGCCCAGGCTCGGAAACTCATCCAGCATCAGCAGCAGGCGATGCCGTCCTGTCTTCGCCTGCAGATCCTCGGTCAGGCGGCGGCCGATCTGATTGAGGATCAGGCGAATGAGCGGCTTGGTGCGGTTGATGTCGCTCGGCGGCACGACGAGGTAGAGGGTCGCCGGACGCTTGCCGCCCACGATGTCGGTGATGCGCCAGTCACAACGGCGCGTCACCTCGGCGACAACCGGATCGCGATAGAGGCCCAGGAACGACATTGCCGTGGACAGCACGCCGGAGCGTTCATTGTCGGATTTGTTCAGCAGCTCGCGCGCGGCGCTGGCGATGACCGGATGCGGACCGGCTTCTCCGAGATGTGCCGTCTTCATCATGGCAGCGAGCGTCGATTCGATCGGCCGCTTCGGGTCGGAGAGGAAGGCCGCAACGCCGGCGAGCGTCTTATCCTTCTCGGCATAGAGGACATGCAGGATCACGCCGACCAGAAGGGCATGGCTGGTCTTCTCCCAGTGGTTTCGCTTCTCGAGCGAACCTTCAGGATCGACCAGAATGTCGGCGATGTTCTGAACGTCGCGGACCTCCCACTCACCGCGCCGCACCTCGAGCAGAGGATTGTAGGCCGCGGATTTCGCATTGGTCGGGTCGAACAGCAGCACGCGGCCATGGCGAGATCGGAAACCGGAGGTGAGCTGCCAGTTCTCGCCCTTGATATCGTGAACGAGCGCGCTGCCCGGCCAGGTCAGGAGTGAGGGCACCACCAAGCCCACCCCTTTACCCGATCTGGTCGGGGCAAAGCATAGAGTGTGCTCGGGACCATCATGCCGCAGATAATCTCGATCGAGCCTACCGAGCACAACGCCATCGGCTCCGAGCAACCCGGCAGCCTTCACCTCCTCCATCTCAGCCCAGCGCGCCGAGCCATAGGTGGCGACGTTTTTCGCCTCGCGCGCACGCCAGACCGACATCCCGATCGCGACGGCGATAGCGATGAAGCCGCCGGACGCCGCGATCATGCCGCCTTCGACAAAGATCGGCGGCGCATAGGCGTCGTAGAAGTACCACCACCAGAAAAAGGCCGGCGGATAGTAGATCGGCCAGCCGGCGATCGCAAACCAGGGATCACCGAGCTGGGGCTGGAAACCGAGGCGCCAGGCCGTCCACTGTGTCGCGCCCCAGGTCGTCATCAGCACGATCAGAAGGACGGTAAGGATCTGACCCCAGAGAATTTTGGTCGCAGACATGCGATGGTCCTTTCTATGACGTTGAGGATTAGAGGCCGAGCCCCCGCTTGCGACCAAAGCTCCAGTCGATGCCGCCGTCGTCGCGGGCGACACCGGAGACGTGTTTGCCGAGCTGCTTTTCGAGGGATGGCGACCAAGGCACGAGCTGGAAGCCGAGGCCCCCATCCCCACTGATGACCTCGATCATGGCAAAGCGGCCGGAGGCGAGCGCGAAGCGCTGACGATAAGTGCCGGCGACATATTCGCCGCTGCCGGCCCGGTTAAACGGCTGGCCCGTCTCGGTGGCGAGTTTCTCGCCAAGCGCGTCCAGTTCGCGGCGGCGCAGCGTGTCGACCAACCTTCGGGCGAACACCACGCTGCGGCCCTGGCGCACGGCCAGTCCCTGTTCGACAAGATGGTCAGCGCGCCGTTCCATGGCCTGCTGCACCTCGGCGCCGAAACCGCCGTCGGAAAGCGACAGCGATTCCCTCGCGACGGCCTGCCGATCGAGCCAGGTGGCGCCCGACGCCGTAACCTGCCGCTCAATGTCGAGATCGGAGCGGACGGCGAGCGCGACGCGGCGTTCACCGCGGGCGTCATCGAATTTGCGTAGCTCGACGATCGAACCGGGAGCGCTGTCGCCCGCCGCATCAAGATCGGGCAACTTGATGTGATGGGTACGAGCGTCGACGCCATCGACGACGGCATAGGCCGAGCCCTTCAGCTCGTCGTCGAGACCGCGATCGACCAGCCGGCCGATGATCGGCTCATCAAGGCTTTCGCCCGCCAGTACATAGTTGGCCGAGCCGCGCTCGATACCGCGCTCCGTCAGCGCCTTGTGCATGCGCTTGATGATGTCGCCGCGCTCGCCGAGTTCGCGCAGCACCGCCTCGGCCTCGGGCTTGATGAACCATTGCGAATGGCCGACCTGTCCGGCCAGCCCAAGGACTTCCAGCCTGCGCAGCCGTCCAACCTTCAGGGCATGGAACTCGTCGGGCTGGCGATCGGATCGCGGCGCAAGATCGATGATACCGGTTTCTCGTGCATCCCGGACAAGCTGCCGGTCGAGCTGGGTCCAGCGCTCCGATTCAATCTGGCGCTCCAGGGTGCGGCGGATATCGAGGTCGGTGCGCGGTCCCAGCTCCTGGGTGATGAGATCGCGCGCGCGGTCGCGCATGCCTTCCTTGATATAGTCACGCGAGATGACGAGATCCTGGCCGTCGTCGCGGACACCGCGCACGATCAGGTGGACGTGCGGATGCTCGGTGTTCCAGTGATCGACGGCCACCCAGTCGAGCCGGGTGCCAAGATCCTTCTCCATCTGCCCGACGAGATTGCGGGTGAAGGATTTGAGATCGGTCATCTCCACGGCGTCGTCGGGCGAGACGATGAACCGGAAATGATGCCGGTCATCCTGGCACCGCTCGGCAAATGCGCCTGCATCGGCATTCTCGGTGCCCGGCCCGAACAGGCGAGCCTTCTCCCCGTCGCGGGTCACGCCTTCGCGGCGGAGATAATTGAGATGGGTTCCGAGCGGTGCTGAGCGCACCGAATGGCGCACGACGCGCGCCTTGACGACGGCGCCGCGCGAGCGCGACGAAATCAGCCGATTGGCCTGGATGCTGGCGCGCTGGCCGTGGCCGAAGCGCGAGCGGTTGCCGGAAACGACACGGCCGGAACGCGACACGCCGCCGCCGGCCTTCTTCGCCGCGGCGAGCGCCTGAGCGATGAAAGGCCGCGCCGATTGCGCGCGGGTCGAGCGGATGCGCCCCGGCCGGATGCGAAACTCGCGTTCATCGGCCATGGCGCAGCCCCGCAATGTGCAAAAAATCTATGAGAAACAGAGTTTTGGTGCCTTGGCGAACATTGTGCGCAAGCCCGGCAATGTGCGCAGCAGGCCGGAAAACCCAGCAAAAACAACCACCCGACCGACGCGCAAGGTGCGCCCTTTTATCCTGCCATCCTTCGGTTGCGGTTCCTGCCACCACCCCCCGCACCCTCCAGGATGCGCCAGAGCCCGACAGCATACGAAAGGGCCGGTCGAGGGTCATCTCGGACCGTCCCCCTCGCGACGAGCGAGGAAAATGGGGACCGTCTGTGATCCGGCGGTGCTATCGTCCTGCGCCGGAACGGAGGGATGAAGGTTGCCCGGCGAACGATCGGCGGCGCGATCATCGGAAGGCTGGCGGTCGCCTGCCCGCGCCACGAAGAGCGGTGCCTCCCGCCAATCGGCCGGTGGCTGGAGCGCGGTGCGCGGTCTGTCCGACGGTGCGACGGCATCAAGCGCGGGCGCGAGCAAGGCGACGTAAGCGCGTGTTTCCGCCGGCAGAGCGCGGCCGGTTGCAAGATGCTCGTCGTAGCGTGCTGGTCCGGCGTTGTAGGCCGCAAGCATGGCCGGAACCGTGCCGTAGCGATCGAGCATCTCGCGCAGATAGGCGGTGCCGGCGATGATGTTGTCGCGGGGATCGAACGGATCGCGGCCGAGCCGGTAACGGGCGCGCAGCTCGGCCCAGGTATCGGGCATGATCTGCATGAGGCCGAGCGCACCGGCGGGCGACACGGCGCGCACGTCATCGTGGCTTTCGGCGCGCTTCACCGCGACGATCCATGCCTGCGGGATAGCGAAGCGCTGCGACGCCTCGGCGATGTGCGCGGCATGCGGATCGGCGATCGCGACGCGGGTCGCCGGCAGCGATTGTGCAAGAGCCGGACACGCGGCGGGTGCAGCGAAGGTCAGGCCGGAAAGAAGAAGGGGGAGTATCCGGCGTCGGACGACCGCAAGACGTCCGACGCGGGCACGATGCTCGATTGCCACCATTCAGTCCTCCTTCCGCTTCTTCGACGGCGGGTTGGTGTGCAGGCCCCAGGCGGAACCGTCGTCACCGGCACGGAAGAGGTTTGCGCGAAGCGTGCCGCCGAACAGCGGGCTGTAGATCTCGACGGAGACGAATTCGCCGGCGCGATCGCCGACATGCGACCAGCCGGCGCCGATATCGAGGCCTTCCTCGTCGCCGAGCAGAACGCGGTAGGCCGGGGCATTCTCAGAATCCAAAGGTTCGGCATGAATAAGGGTGATTTCCTCGTCGATGCCGAGCGCTCTGAAGCGCCCTTCGAAGCCCGATTGCGTGCGGGTGAAATGTCCAATCTGGGCCATGCTCATGGTCTCCTTTGTTGTGCGGCAAGGTTGCGAAGCTCGCGCCGTCACCGCGCCGGCGCGCGCCAGACGAAGCGGCCTTCGCCGTCCTCGTCGGTGAAGAGAGGGATTGCCCGGCCGATCACGGCGGAGGCCGGAAGCGGCCCGAAATAGCGGCCGTCGAGACTGTCGCGGACTTCCCAGTTCATCAGGAAAAGCTCGTCCTCCGCGACGACGCGGCAGCCGTGCCAGACGGGTAGCGGACGGCCAAGGCGATCGCGGTCAAGCGCTTCGCCCATCTCGATACCGTCGACCGTGATCAGGTCACGGCTGCGGCACACGCGCTGTCCCGGCAATCCGAGGACGCGCTTCAGCAACGGCACGCCGCGGCCGACATAACCGCGCTCGACCATGAAGTCGGCGAGCGGTTCGGGCGGCATGACGACGACAAGCTCGGGCACCTCCAGCTGGTCGGCCGGCGCGATGGTGTAGAAGCCGATCGGCGCGCTGGCGGTGGCATTCCAGATCAGCTTGGTGGATGTCGGGATGAACGCAGCGACGGCGACGCCCATCGCCGCGAAATACGTCACCATGACGTAGCCGAAGCGGGTCATCTTTCGATCTCTCGCCGTTTGAGCCATGCCTGATGGCGTTCCGGCGTGTAGGATCGCGGTGCCTCGCCGACCTGCATCTGCTGGGCGACATGACGCCAGTGATCGGGGGCGACGTCGCAGGCGTCGATGCCGGCGCGTTCGATGGCATCGACATGCCGCAGCACGTCCTCGACCTTGGGCCAGCCTTCGATCTTGAGCAGGATTTCGCCGCCGGGACGCACGAAGGGTAGCGTCTGGTAGGGTTCGCCGGGCTCGATGGCGCGCACGATGTCGATGCGGGAAATGACGGTGCCGAAGTCGTTGGCCGCCCAGCGGGCGAAGGCGAAGGTGCTGTTCGGGCGGAAAGAGATGACGCGCCGACGGCGATCGAGGATCAGTTCGCCGGCTTCCCGGCCGAACCTGATCCAGTATTCGACCTTCTTCTCGATCCATGTCAGCTCGACATGGGTCATGTCGTTGCTGGAGCCTGCGGACGGCAATGGGCCGCCGCGCAAGCGGGGAGCCGCATTGCCGGTCATGAGGAGGTTCCTTCAGTTGGGGGGAATTCGCGCGCGAACAGGTCGCGCAGCATGTCGGCGACGGTGATGCCGCGCCGGAAGGCAGTGATCTTGATCCTGCCGCGCAGGTCGGGCGTCACGTCGATGGTTAGCCGCGCAGTGAAACCGGCGGCGTCACCGTTGCGCGAGGGAGCATCCGCGGCCTTGACCCACTGTTCGGGATCGGCAGGCCGGGAAGCGAAGCCTTTGCGGAGCGGGCGCTCGCTCATGATGCGGCACTCCCGTCGAACGGCAGCTCCGATGCGATCCGGGCGCGGGCCTTCTCCGCCATGTCGTCGTCGATCTCGCAGCCGAGATAGCGCCGGCCGGCAAGCCGGCAGGCTTCCCCGGCCGCGCCCGATCCGGCGAACCAGTCGCTGACAAGCCCGCCCTCCGGGCAGCTCGTGCGGATCAGGATTTCCAGCAGCGCCGACGGCTTCTCGGTCGGATGGATGGCGCGGCCATGGCAATTGCGCAGGTAGATGACCGAGCGCATGAGGCGCGGCCCGCCGTCCTGGTTGACATAGTGGCCGGCATCGATATGGCCGGTGTGCGGCGGGCGCTGCTTGCGCCGCACGGTGCGCGCCATCGCATCGGGCGTGGTTTGGACGTCGTTGTAGATGTCACGCCACGCCGTCTCGGCTGGGTAGAACTGAACGGCTAGCTCATGCACGCGCTTGAAGCGGTCGGCATGGAACGACGATCCGTTCTGCTTCTCCCAGACCACCTCCTGCGCGAGCTGCAGACCGGCATTGGCGAACTGGTCGGCGGTCGCCATGAAGTGGCGCAGCGAGCCGAACGCCCAGAGCGAACCGGCGGGCGTGAGCGCCGCGCGAGCAAACGCGATCCAGCCGGCGACGCGGCGATCCCAGGCGAGCGAGGTGTCGCCGTAAGGCGGATCGGCGAGGATCATGTCGAACGGGCCGCGCGCCGGCATGAGGTCGCGGCAGTCGACGGTGAGGATCGTCATGACGCGATCCTCCCGACGCACAGCCGGCCGATTTCGTCGGCCAGCGTCGCGATCTCGCGCGCGGCGGGCGTGTCGTCGTCGAGCTCGGACGCGAGGCGGCCGGACTGCGCCGCAACCGCAAAGGCGATGCGCTGGCCGATGGTGTTGATAAGCACCGGCGGATCGTGATCGGCTAGCGTCTCGGCCGTCTCACGCGCCAGCACGGTGCGGGCGCCGCAGCGGTTGAGCACGAAGCGCGCGGCCAGCTCCGGCCGGTAGATGCGCGCCTCGGAGAGCAGCGCCAGCATCTCGGCAGAGGCCCAACCGTCGAGCGGTGATGGCTGCACCGGGATCAGCACGAGGTCGGCAGCGAGGAGCGCCGAGCGCATGAGCCCGGCGACACGCGGCGGTCCGTCGATCACGACATGATCGACGTCGCGGGCGAGTTCGGGCGCCTCGCGATGCAGCGTGTCACGCGCCAGGCCGACGACGCCGAACAGGCGGGGAAGGCCCTCACGACTGCGTTGCTGTGACCAGTCGAGCGCCGAGCCCTGCGGATCGGCATCGATCAGGGTGACGCGCTTGCCGCGCGCTGCCCATTCTCCGGCGAGGTTCAGCGCCAGCGTGGTCTTGCCGACGCCGCCCTTCTGATTGAGGAACGCGACGATCATCGGCTTCCTCCCGGCGGATCGAGAGGAAGTCCAGGTGTTTCGGGATCGACGGATGCAGCCGTGTCAGCGTGATCGGGAGCCGCTGGGCGCGCGGATGGCGTGACCGGAATGCTCGTCTTCGCGGCTGTGCTGAGGCTTCTGGCGGCGTCGCGGATGAGGTTTTCCACATCGCGCGCGCGCTCTTTAAGGTTAGTTTCTTGGTTAGACTCTAAGTTAAGGGCGCGATTTCGTGTTTGATTTCTGTGCGTTACACCCTGTTTGGGTTCCTGATAGCACGAGCCTCCGGTTCCCGATAGCACGATAGTCCGGGTTCCCGATAGCACGAGGCCGTCCACAGGTTTTCCACAGGGCGCGGCTGGCTCGAAAGCGAGTAGCATCCGCCCACCGATCTCTGCTTCGAGGAAGAGCGTGTAGCCGGGCAGAGGTTGGCGCCGGATGATGTCGCGCAGCTCGAAGGCAAAGCGCTTGAACGGCGACAGGCTGCCGGATTTCTGGTGAAGATGGCGGAAGTCGAAACGCCAACCGTCGCGCTGGCGGCCGCCGTGCTTGCGCACGATGCGGTAGAGCCAACGGTCGAGGCCGCCGGTCAGATCGAAATAGGCCCGGTCGATGGTGAGCACCAGCGCGTCATCAAGGACGGCCTGGTAGAACCAGTCCGGCACGATCATCTCGATGCCCTCGGGGCGGCCGTTGCGGTCGGTGCGCTCCTGCCACTCGTTGATCCACGAGAAGCGATGGCGGCGGCCCTCGGCCGTCTGGCGGATCGAGGTGGAGACCGTGGTCGACTGCAGCCGGTCGAGCGCGGCCTTGAGGCGCTGATAGTCGCGCGCGCTGGTGCCGCGCCCGACATAGGAGAGGATTTCGTAAGGGGTGGCGGCCATCAGCCTGGAGGTGCGAAGTCCGGTGTCGCGGGCTTCGACGATCTGGCTTGCCGCCCAGATCAGGATGTCAGCGTCCCAGATGGTCGCCATGCCGTGATCGGGGACGGCCTCGACCCGGATCGTCACATTGCCGGCGACGAAATCAATCGGCGCGACGCGATGGGTCTTGGAGAGGGAGAAGAAGGGATAGGCCATGAGATCCTGCGCGTCTCTTGGCGCGAAGTCGCCGGGGAGCGCCCGGAACGGATCGAGCTGCCCGCGCTCCGAGAGGGACCTATGCCGCGCCGCCATTCGAAAAACCGGCCGCGATCAGCGTGCATAGCGGCCGGGCTGCGGAACGGCGGGGAGCGTCTGGCGCTTCGCCGGCAGCACCTGGCCGCGCGGATCGGAGGTCGAGGTGACGGCGCCGCGCTCGGCCCAGGCTTCGAGATCGTCCACGGCATAGACGACGCGACCGCCAAGTTTGCGATAGGCCGGTCCTGTGCCGTAGGTCCGATGCTTCTCAAGGGTGCGGGCGGACAGGCTGAGGAATTCGGCGGCTTCCTTGGTGCGCAGGTAGCGCGGCGGCAAAACGGCGAGATCGGGTCGCATGGGGCGAGCCTCCGTGGGGTTACGGGCGGCCGCTGCGGATCAGCGGCGGACGGCGACCACGGTGGCGGAGGGAAACCTTTTGGGGGGATGGGAAACAAAGGGGGACGAAAATCCCCACCCCCCGACTCGCCAGAAACAGTTAGGATCGATGACGGTGACGCAGCAATTGGAGATAGCCGCCGCTGGTCATGGCGAAACTACCTTCGACGAGCCCTATGACGGCATCGCGCAGAGAGGATGTTTTCCATGGTTCGGCGGCGATACGCGCATCACCATAGATGGCGATTGCGATTTCGCGGTAAGTCGCACCGTCCAGGCGAGCGTCGTATGCGCGCAGCATCTGGCGGATACGCCGCCGGCGTTGCGACGTCAGCCGTATGTCTGTGGGGACACGACGGCGAAACAGCATCGCGCAAAACCGGCTCAGCGCATGAAGCCGATCCAACGCGGCGGCATCGAGGATCAGAACAGCGACGAGGATACCGTCGGATGGGGCATCGATACGGGTGATTTCAAGGCGTTCACCGGCAACGTCGATTCGCAGATGGAGAGCATCGATGCGGTCAAAGGGGTGCGCGCGGATGAAATCCTCAGCAGCGGCGGAATCGCCTGGAGCGAGGGACATCCTGTGGAGCAGAATTGCCCCAGGGTCGGCATTCGGGGTCCAGAAGATAGGATGATCGAGTGCTGTGTGCTGGGGATCGGCGGCGAAAGCACAACCCCCATTGTTCGGCGACGGCGCGAGCCTGATCGCTATCAAGCTGCCCGCGCGCAGCGAGGCTCTCGTAGGCTTTCCGGTAATCCTCGTTTCGCCGAAGGAATTCCCAAGCAAGCTCGGACGTTGTCAATCGATCGATAAAGTCATAGTCGGCGTCGGTCCGCCAGTCATGTTGTTCAGGCATCCCCTGACCTCCACATACGCTTTACGACTGTGGGCAATGCAAGGGTTACGATCTCAAGTTGCTTTTGTTTTGGGAACAACGAAGGTAGCGTAACGTGATGCGGGTTCTGCACCACCTGGATCGAAGGTCAGTGAAGGGCGGCGCGTATCAGGCCGGAATAGCCCTGCTCGACCATCCACTTCGCCCGAGCCAGATGCGAGGCGTAGATTTGATGAGCGCGTTCTGCGTCTTTCCTGGGATCGAGGCGCAAGACCAACTCGGCAACCTCCTGCCAATCCGCGCCATCGGCATCCGCATCGAGAAGACGCAGATACAGCTTTAGATGCGCCCGGTCGTAGGCGGTGAGCTCCGCGTCAGCCGGCGGATGGTCCATGAGCAAGTTTTTGGTCACACGATCCCCACTACTGAATCCTATCCAAGGTATTGGTGCTTGTTAACGGATTTGTGATGGCAAAACAGAGGTGGAAGCCGCGAATACGGCGCCTCCATACAGTCGGGACAGGATTAGAGCATCTCGCGAACAAGCATAACTCCCACACCACGATCGGAATTGAGGAAGACGATGCCATTGTCTTCGAAAGACCGACGAACCTGATCGCGCGTGGTCTCGTATACCTCGAAGCCGCTTTCGGATTCGAGGCGTTTGAGGGCGGTCAATGATACACGGGCCTTGTCGGCGAGCGTCTCCTGCGTCCAACCAAGCAACGCGCGCGCGGCCCGAGATTGTCGGGCGGTGATCATGCATGATCACCTCCCACATGGACCTACGCACATTCCAAAACTACGACTATTTTAGTCGTTCTTGCTGTGAAACTCCAGCAAAAACCCTATTTGATTCAGCGAATCCGGCGTACGGCCGCGAACTGATTCGGTTTCGGTAAACGCCGCCCGGTTCAAGCGAACGGGTCTATCTCCTTGATGATGGTATCGTCTTCTCCGTCGTATTCGGCGGCGGGCATCACGCTGAGCGTGCCGTCGCCGGCGCGGAAGACAACGATCGTGACCATCAGGGTGGCGGCGAGGCTGAAGGCGAAGGCGTGGGCATCTGCAAGGGACATTTTCCGGCTCCTGTTTGGAGGCGGAGACCATTCCCCGCTCGACAGGCGCCCGATGTGTTTTGGTCCCGGCCGCGATCACCGCCGAGGCGAAGCCTCGCGCGGCGGCATGCTTCGCATAGTCCGACCCTTCATGGGTTGATCGTGGAAGGCCGGGATTGAAACCAAGGTTGCGTCTCAAAGAGCGGGGCAGTGCGCGCTGACGTGAGCCGGAAATCCCTGCATTGCCGGATGTTCGAGCCTGCCGACGGCGCCACCCTGATGGTCTCGATTATCCTTGCGCCATTGGCGACGGTTGCGTGATGCCCGCCGCCGAATATGACTGGGCCGGATCAAGCTGTTCCCGTTCGCCCGAGCCGGATGGAGGCCTCGGCTCGGCCACACCAGGGCAAGCAAACAGCGATCACGATATGATGCGAACATGGGAAAACCCGGCGGCTTGCGCCGCCGGGCCTCTGGCCACCGCTCAGAACGGGATGTCGCTGTCGTCGATGAACTGACCGTCCTCGTTTTCGGTCTGCCTCGCTCGGCTCAGGAAGTCCACCGTCTCGGCGATGATCTCCGTGCTGTAGCGATCGACGCCGTCGCGATCGGTCCATTTCGTATAGTGGATGCGGCCGCGAACCAGAACCTTCATGCCCTTCTCGCAATGCTGCTGGATCGTCTTGCCGAGGCCGTTGAAGGCGGTGATACGGTGCCATTCGGTGTCCTGGACCCGGTAGCCGTCCTTGTCCCGGACCACCTTGCCTTCCGAATAGCGGGGGCGTGATGTTGCCAAGGTGAAGTGGGTGATGCTGGTGCCGCCATGAGTGTTGCGGGTTTCGGGGGCCTGGCCGATGTTGCCGGCAAGAATGACGATGTTCTGCATTTTCGTATCTCCGTTGCTCCTCGGAGGGACCATCCCTCCGACGAGACCCGGCCAAGGCCGTCGGGAGATGCCTGCACTGACGCTTTTAAGCGGCAGCTTGACCCGTAAGGCCCGGAGTGGGGCGGGCAGGCGCTTGCGCCAACTCGGTCCGGAGCCGCGCGGGTTGCGGTCAGAAACCGAACGGTCTTAGGGGATCAGTCAGTCGGAGGGATTGGTGCCTTTGAGAGCACAAACGGGGATGCGCAGCAGAACCATCGTCCTTGCTGGCAATAGCACCCTGACAGGCTCTGTGCCGAAACCCTCACACGCCAAGCATATCCGAAGGAACCCTTCACCGGCCACCGCGCTCCGTCCGCCGGAAGGCAGATCGGGACAAGGACGGCTATCGGGCCGCAGGTACTTGGCACTGTTCCCGCCTCGGCGTCTGAAGGTACGCCCAGCAGCATTGCGAGACGGCAATATGAAGGTGCTCACGGCTGCCTCGCTATACGAAGCGGACCAACCGCAACGGAGGAGACCGCAATTCAGCGCATGGGATCACCATCCGATGATCGGCTTCCAGAGCCGGGCCAAGCAGACCGAAGATGACGGCCACCACGGCGCTGACTCAATCGTCCCGCTCTAAGCGGAGCCGAAGGCACGATGGCCTAAGCCACCACAGGTTTTCCATGGAGCGGTAGGTCGAGGCCGCATCAGCGTGAGAGAACTGCCGTGCCGAGCGCGTTGAGATCGAGCATCGCCGCGATGCCGATGAACAGGCCACCGGCGCCACCGAGCAGGTTCAAGGCGATCGTCGAATCGATAAAATTCTTCGTGACACCGTGAACGAGCGCATAGCCAGCGATGGTTGCCGGGATTGCGAATATGGCGAGCGCGGTCAGGCGCAAAGCCGGGTTCTTGGCAAAGCCCACGACGGCAATGACCAGCGCCACAGAAAGCACCGCCGTGCCGATGGCGGCGAAGCCCGACATCAGGAAGCCGGCTTCCATTCCATAGACATATTGGAAGGCGGTCAGCCCGACCATGAAGGGCAAAGCGTAGATTGCGAAATTGTAGGCGATGACGCAGAGCGTGATCGTCAGGGAGATGGCAAGCAGAATCAGCGTCATGGCAGCCTCCGCATAACGGTTGAGAACCAAGACAGGCTGCCGGGAAATACGCTCCGCCTGCGACTATGCCAATTCACCGTTGCTGCTAAGATGTTTCATTTGAACCCGAATACGGACTTACGTCAAGTAAAGGCGATTGAAACAGCCGCCGAGCGGCGGCGCTTTACGCGCCGCCGTCGAACTTCATGACCGGGATGCCAAGCTTCTTCGCCTTGTCGGCGAGATTGTCCTGAATCCCCGTACCGGGGAAGACGAGGACACCGACCGGCAGGGTGTCGAGCAAGGCGTCGTTTCGCTTGAAGGGCGCGGCCTTGCCATGCTTCGTCCAGTCGGGTTTGAAGGCGATCTGCGGCACCTTGCGGTGGTCGGCCCAGCGGGAGGCGATCAGTTCGGCACCCTTCGGCGTGCCGCCGTGCAACAGCACCATGTCGGGGTGCTTGGCATGGACCTGATCGAGCCGCCCCCAGATCAGCCGATGGTCATTGAAGTCGGCGCCGCCGGTCAGAGCAACCCTGGGGCCGGCGGGCAGCAGCAACTCCTTCTCAGCCCGGCGTTTCGCGGCAAGGAAGTCGCGGCTGTCGATCACCGCCGAGGTCAGATAGCGATGGTTGACCATCGAGCCGGTGCGCGGCCGCCAAGGCGTGCCGGTGTGGTGCTCGAAAGCTTCCGCCGAGAGGTCTCGGAAGAGTTCCAAGCTGTTGCGCCGCTCGATCAGGGTCTGGCCCTCTGCCGTGAGGCGTTCGAGTTCGACGCTCTTGACCTCGCTGCCATCCTGTTCCCTCTGAAGGCGGCGCTGTGCCTGCTCGTTATCGTCAAGCTCGCGCTCGACCCGGCCGGCGGCACGGTGAAAGAGGTTGACAGCCCCCCAAAGCAGATCGTCGAGGTCGGGTTCGAGGCGGGTGTCGCCGAGCGTAGCGAGAAGGGCGTCGAAGATGTCTGCGACTGCGGCGGCGACCATGGTGCCTTCCGGCAGCGGCCTTGGATCGGGTTCGTCCTGAAACGGGCGCCAGCCGTAGAGCTGGAGTTCGGTGAGGAGATGATCGGTGGAGGATGAGGTGTGGTCCGGTTCGAAGCCTGCGTTCTCGTCTTCGTTCATCATCGGGAGCGTCCTTTGTCTGGAGACCGCGCCCATCGCGGCCTTCGCAGGCGTCGAAGCTCACAGGCGGGACGGCCTGGCAGCCCTCGCGCTCCCGCGAGGGCCTTGATGGCAAAGGCCGGCTATTTTGCTTCGCGATGCAAAGCGTCCGCAGGACGCGGCGGAAAATAGTCGGCCGCCGCCATTGCCCGGCGGGCCAGCTTGTGAGCCGATCGCCCTCTCAGAAGGCCGTGGGCGCCGGCCTCTCCGACACGGGAAGGATGCTTCCAGTGATGAATGGAGGCGGCAGGCGAAGATGCCCTGGGGCCGCGCCTCATCCTCCACCGGTCGTCTCATCTCTCCATGAACCGGCTGACGTCTTCGGGATGAAGCTGATCCTTCAGAGCCGCCCGGAGGGCGTCGACGCCGCGCCAGCGCAGATCGTCGTTAAAGTCCCCGCCGATCGGCGACACCGGGATCGCCTCGATGCCGACGCTCGCTGCTCTGGTGATCAGGCTGTCTCTGGCACCGTCGCCGGCCGGGTCGCGATCACGCAGTACATAGAGCCGGCGCAACGTCGACGGGAACAGGATGGCAGCGAGGTGGGCGGCCGAGAGCGCCGCCATCATCGGCATGTGGGGCAGAACCATGCGGGGCGACAGCACGGTTTCGATTCCCTCTCCGGCGGCGAGCACCTCACCGGCCACCCCGAAGCAGACGCCGTGCCCGAAAAGGTCGCCCATCGCCCGTCTCGGCGTCTCAACAGGCGCCTTGCCCGAACCGTCCGGGGAAAGCCAGGTGCGGTGCGCACCGGTCTGCCGTCCGGCGAGATCGGTGACGGAAGCGACGATCGCCGGCCAGATCTCGGTGCGCGAATGCTCGTCGGGCCTGTAATAGCACTGCGGGTGGTAACGCAGCGCGGCGGTGCCAAAGAGCGACGTGATCGCCCTGCCTCCAAGGTAGATTTCCGCAAGGGTGCCGCCGATCGGCTGCGACATGGCGAAGAGGCGCCGTGACGCTTCAGGTGAACCAATGGCGATGCTTGACGTCTTGCCGGTCGGTGTTCTCGTCTTTTCCGGTTCGAGATGCGGGAGACTGAGGAACCGGCGTGCTTCCTCGGCCACATCCCTGAAGTCGACAAGGCCGAGCGCCTCGCGGATGACGTCGAGGAGGTCGCCGTGCTGTCCCGTCGCGCCATCGGTCCACTTTCCTGCCGGGCCTTTGGCGGTGTCCTTGAGACGGACATACAGCGAGCGTCCGGGGGTGTTTTGGACATCCCCGACCAGCCAGTAGTTGCCGGAGCGACGGCCGGAAGACAGGTATTCGCGGCAGACCGCCTCGGCCTGTCGGCCGAGACGGATTGCCAGATCGGAAGCATCGTGACGGGCCATCACGCCGCCTCCCGCTCGCCGATCCGCTCGACCGGATAGGTGCCGAGCAGCTTTGCGAGCACGGCGACGCCTGGGGCATCGACTGGCACGAAGAAGCGCAGTTTCCACGAGATGATCTCGGTGAAGAGACCATAGGCGCGCAGCCGCTCGCGCATGGCCTCGGTGAAGCCGGAAAGCTCGATCCGGTTGGCGTCCATGACACGAGCGCGGCGAAGCTGGAGGCCCTCGGTGAGATCAAGGATCGTCCGCCCCTCCATCAGCGCCGCATGGGCGTCCTCGGCGGACAGGCTGGTCGTTCCGGTCGCGGTGGCGTTCGCCGCCCAGGCCGGAGAGACGCGACGACCGATGATGCGCTCGCCGTCATCGGTCTGAAGCCGGTAAACGCGCGTCGATTCATTCGGCAGGCGTTTCCACACCGGCAGGAGGAGTCCGGCGACGACGTGAATGGTGCTGTCGGAATGGGTCGGAACCTCGGAGATTTCCCGGTTCCAGACCGCCGCGAAGGTTTCTCGATCGGTTTCTTCCCAGTGGCTTTCCGCCATCATCTTCAGCGAAGCGTGATAGTGCTCCATGGGCCGGATCAGCCGCACGCGCCGTTCGATCTCTCCGTCATCCAGCATGAGCGAAGGCGCTGGAACCTGCACGGCAGCCCGACCAGACTTGGCGTTGATCAACAGCTTGCCGAGATCATCGTCGGCATAGGCAAGAGCATCCGCCAGCGTCATCGGCCGGTTGTGCCGCCGCTCGGTGATGGTGAGCAGCCGCGTTTGCGCGCCCGTCGCCGGATGGGTGTAGATCGTCTTGCGGTCGATGACGACGAAGCTCTCCGCCGTCAGCGTTTCCAGCCCGACGTCATAGATGCCGCTGGCGATGGCACCCTGCACCTTGGCGTCGAGCAACTGCTCGAAGGCGGTGAACAGGATGCCCTGAAGCTCGATGGTGAGCGCGAGCAAGCGGTTGAGGAAAGTCGTGATGGGCGGCAACTCATCCTTGATGCCGTTGCTGTCCATTAGCTTCAGGCCGGTGGCTGCCTCGAAGCGATCCAGCGAGCAGCCCTCGATCTTGCCGCGAACCAGCAGGAGATAGAGCTGGCGCAGCGCGTTGCGGGCGTAGGTGCTTTCCAGATTGTCCTCTGGCCGGAACAGGCCCTGGCCGCCGGTCTGGCGTTGCCCGCGCGTGATCGCGCCGAGCGTATCGAGACGCCGGGCGATGGTGCTGAGGAAACGCTTCTCGGCCTTCACATCGGTCGCGATCGGACGGAACAAGGGCGGCTGCGCCTGGTTCGTCCGGTTGGTACGGCCGAGCCCCTGAATGGCGGCATCCGCCTTCCAGCCCGGTTCGAGGAGATAGTGGACGCGCAGGCGCCGGTTTCGCGCCGACAGCTCGGCATGATAGCTGCGCCCGGTACCGCCAGCGTCGGAGAAGACCAGGATGCGCTTCTGGTCGTCCATGAACGCGGCCGTTTCCGCCAGGTTGGCGGATGGGGCGCGGTTTTCGACGGCAAGGCGATCGCCCTTGCGGATGATCCGGCGGGAGCGTCCCGTCACCTCTGCCACCATGTCGGTGCCGAAGCGCTGGACGATCTGGTCGAGGGCACCGGGAACGGGCGGGAGCGAGGCGAGCCGCTCGATCAACTCGTCGCGGCGGGCAGCGGCTTCCCGGCTCTCGACGGGCTGACCGTCGCGATAGACCGGCCGCGACGACAGATTGCCCTCGCTGTCGGTGTAAGGCTCGTAGAGCTGCGTCGGGAAGCTGTGCGCGAGATAGTCGAGCACATATTCGCGGGGCGTGATGTCCACGCGGACGTCGTTCCATTCCTCGGTCGGGATCTCGGCAAGCCGCCGTTCCATCAGCGCTTCACCGGTCGAGACGATCTGGATCACGGCGGCATGGCCGTGCTCGAGGTCGCGCTCGAGCGAGCGGATCAGGGTCGGCGTCTTCATCGACGTCAGCAGATGGCCGAAGAAGCGCTGCTTGGCCGACTCGAAGGCCGAGCGGGCGGCCGACTTGGCCTGCCTGTTCAGCGTGCCGTCGCTGCCGGTGATGTTGGCGGCCTGCATCGCTGCGTCGAGATGGTTATGGATGATGGCGAACGCCCCGGCATAGGCGTCGTAGATGCGGCGCTGCTCGTCGGTGAGCTGATGCTCGACCAGTTCGTATTCCACGCCGTCGTAAGAGAGCGAGCGGGCGGTGTAGAGGCCGAGCGAGCGCAGATCGCGAGCCAGGACCTCCATGGCCGCGACGCCGCCGTCCTCGATGGCCTCCACAAATTCGGCGCGTGTGGCGAAGGGGAAATCCTCGCCACCCCAGAGGCCGAGCCGCTGGGCATAGGCGAGATTGTGGACGGTGGTGGCGCCGGTCGCCGAGACATAGACGACGCGCGCATCCGGCAGGGCGTGCTGAAGCCGGAGGCCAGCGCGCCCCTGTTGCGAGGCGGCAACGTCGCCTCGTTCTCCCCTGCCGCCGCCGGCGTTCTGCATCGCATGGCTTTCGTCGAAAATGATCACTCCATCGAAATCGGAGCCCAACCATTCAACGATCTGCCGGACGCGCGAAACCCTCTCGCCACGGTCGTCGGAGCGTAGCGTGGCATAGGTTGTAAATAGGACGCCTTCCGAGAGCGTGATAGGCCCGCCCTGCGGGAAGCGCGAGAGCGGCGTCACCAGAAGGCGCTCCATGCCGAGAGCCGACCAATCGCGCTGCGCGTCTTCGATCAACTTGTCGGATTTACTGATCCATACAGCCTTGCGGCGGCCGCGCAGCCAGTTGTCAAGGATGACGCCAGCCGATTGGCGTCCCTTCCCCGCGCCGGTCCCGTCGCCGAGCATGAAGCCGCGGCGGAAGCGGACGGCACGCTTGGCGTCGGCGGGCGCGGCCTGGATGACATCGAAGGTCTCGTCCACTGTCCACGATCCAGCGAGATATTCGCCATGCGCCTCGCCGGCATAGATGACGGTCTCCAACTGCGCGTCGGACAGGAGGCCGAGAATGTTCGCGGGCAGCGTCGGCCGATAGGCCGGCTTCGGCGGCGCAATGCTCGCCATCGCTGCCGACTGCACCAGCTTGGTCGGATGGGCCGTCGAGCCGGGAATACGGATCGACTGCAATCCGTATTCCTCGTAAATGGCGTCCGTCAGATGCGCGCCTTCGGCCGCAGTCCAGTCCACGGTCTCATAGGCCAGCTCGATGCCTTCTGGATCGGCGGCCACAGCAGCAGCCGGACGCGACGAAGCCGAGCGCGCGAGATAGCCGCGCACGGATCGTGGCGTTGCCGCCGAGCGTGATGCTGTGGTTTCCGGCAGCGTGACCGGCAACCGCGGCGGCACCTGAGCCTCGATCCAGCCCAGCAGCGTGGCGACATCGGGCGCGATCCCCGGCGCAGCCGGGAAGACGGCCGGATCGTCGGCGGGCAGCTTATCGATGACGGTGAGCCGCGTCGGAAAAGTCGTGCCATGTTTGCGATAGACCGAGCCGGCGACGGCGGAGGTGAAGACGATGCGGCCACGCTCCTGCAACCGCGTGAAGGCGTCACGCCAGTCGGCAAGATCCGGGCCGACATTGGCGCCGGTGATCGTCACCAGCCGCCCACCCGGCGCGAGGCGGTTCAGCGCCGAGGCGATATGGCGAAAGCCTGCGTCGGCGACACGGCCTGAGACGTTCGCGAGCGCCGAGAACGGCGGATTCATCAGCACCACGGACGGTACGGCTTTCGGTGCGAGATGATCGTCGATCTGGGCCGCATCGACGCGCGTGACGGTGTTGGCTGGAAACAGCGAGGCGAGCAGATCGGCGCGGATTCCAGCCAACTCATTGAGGAGAAGCGTGCCGCCGCTGATTTCGGCCAGAATGGCGAGGAGGCCCGTGCCGGCCGAAGGCTCCAGTACGCGATCGTCCGGCGTGATCGCCGCCGCCGTCAGGGCCGCAAGCCCCAAAGGCACAGGCGTCGAGAACTGCTGGAGCGCCTGAGATTCTTCCGAGCGGCGTGTATGGGTCGGCAGAAGCGCGGCTATTTTAATGAGCGCTGAAAGACGCAAAGCCGGCTGTCCTGCTTTACGGAACAGCGTCTTTCCGTATTTGCGCAGGAACAGGACGGTCGCTATCTCGCCGGCCTCGTAAGCCTCCTTCCAGTCCCAGACACCCGACGCATCGGAGGCGCCGAACGTCGTTTCCATGGCGACACGCAGCATGCCGGTGTCGACTGGTTGGCCGCGTTCGAGATGGGGAAGCAGCAGATTGGCCGCGGCGAGTATAGCGGCAGACGGAGCGGCCGGTTCGCGATCGAGCGGAAGCGGTGCGGCAGAAGCATCGGCCGCGGGCAACATGATGTACATGGAGTAGTCCTCGTGAGAGCGGGAACAGGACAAGCCCCGTCAGCGCTCTCTCTCGACCGCCGGGACTCGCCCCGTCCCACGGCCCTCTTCCTTTCCAACAACCGCCGTTACATGCAGATCTGCACATTGCGCCGTTCCCCCGCGTCGTGAACATGTGCGGCTACCGTCTCCGTCAAATCCGGGACGGCGACGTGAACGACAAGCGACACGAGAGAACATATGGAAGAACAGTTTTTCGACACATCAGACGGCAGAATAGCCTTTTACGATAATCGCGCCGATGGGCTTGCGCTTGTGATGTTGCACGCCAACTCTATTTGCAAAGAGAGCTTTGCGCTCCAGATCACCGCCTTCGGGAACACGTACCGAACCATTGCCATCGACCTGCCCGGTCACGGAGGCTCATCCGACGCGACAGACCCACGCCGAAGCTACAGCATGACCGGCTATGCGAACGCCGTTTCCGAATTGTTGGCCGGGATCGGCGTCACACGATACGCGCTGCTCGGCCATTCGCTCGGTGGCCATATCACTCTGGAACTGCTCGCGCGTGTCGAAAAGTCGATTGCCGGCGCGATCATTTTCGGTACGCCGCCGATCGAGAACAGCATCGAGGGACTGATCGCCGGCTTCGTGCCCAGCCCGGACATGGCCTATACCGGCAGCCTCGTCATCACCGAAGAACAGGTCGGGATGATCGCCAGGATGGCGCTCGGGAAACAGGACGAGGGCAATGAAACATTCCTCGCCGCTATCTGGCGCACCGACGGTCGGGCGCGGCAATATATGATGGAAGACGCACAGGCCGGCAAAACCAGCGACCAGCGTAAGGTGGCCGAAACGACGGCAATACCCCTGCTGATCATCAACGGCGCCGACGATCCGGTCGTCAATCTGGACTATGTCGACAGCCTCTCTTACCGGAACGTCTGGACGGGCAAGCCAATCCGGCTCGCCGGGACAGGGCATGCCGTCCATCGCGAGGAGGCGCAGGCGTTCAACAGACTGCTGGCCGAATTCCTCGAAACGATCACCTGATCAGACCGGCGCATCCTCGCTTGCGTAAAAACGCCTGCATCGCTTCCGAGATCGGCGGCTCGATGTCGAAGACACCGAACCTCTGACGAAAGCGATCCCACTGGCGCCCCAACAGACCCCGGCGCCGCGCATCGGGGCACATCCATATCCAGTCGAGCCGCCAGGGGTGGTCGCCGCGTCCAGCCGGCTGGGGGCGAAACGCGCAGGCTCCGACAATCCGATCCGCGTCGTCGGAAAACAGGAATCCGACCGCTTCGCCATCGTGATCGGGATCGATCTCCCATTGCACGAAGTCGTAGCCGAGCTCGCGCTTGAACTCCAACGCCCGATCATAGACCGCCTTGCGTTTCCATTTCGGAGACGACGCATCCACCCAGGAAGCGTCGAGATCGCGGGACAACGCATCGGCGAATTGCCGGTTCGGCTTCGGATCGATGATGGCAAAACGCTTGCGGTGGAACGACCGGTGCGCCTGTTCGTCGGTTCGCAGGCCCTTGACGTAGAGCATTCCGCAATCGGGGCAGGTCACGGATTGTGTTTCCGGCCGCTTGCGATATTTCGGGGCGACGATCTTCAGCCACAGTGGCTCACCATCGTCATCAATTACATACTCCAGTCGGTAACCCGATCCGGTCTTGTGTCGCATCGTGCGCATTCCCCGCCATGGCCGGTGAGGCGCCGAGAGGGTTACAGGCGGCATGCGATGACGGTTCTGCTCATAGAAGAGAACCGAGATCTCGTCCTCGTTCAGATGGGAAACCGGCGGAATTGCCCCCATGAGCCGAGCGCACAAGATCGTCAGGTCGCTCCGGAAACCCAGCCGTTCGATGAAGATGCAAAAGGCGGCGGTATCGATCGCGGAAAGCATGGAGTGACCGAAACCGTCATCGAGACGATGTTTCGGGCGCGAGAAGACAGCGCGGAACGGCAGGTCCAGCGCGGCGGCGAATTTTTCGATATCAATGACCGCAGGCGGATCCAATCTGCGGTCGAGCATAAGCAGCAAATCTTCGATATCGGCTGTCGATGCCCATCCAGTCTCAGTAATCCTTGTAGCCAACGAAGCCGGAAAAGGGCGATCGGACGGTTCCGGTCTTTGCAACGCATCCCATATCGCCCGGATCGTTTGTCCTTCGATTTCCATGCGCCCTCCCAATGCAACGACGAATATTGTTTCGCCGGATATTCAAACTACTATTCCGAAGGAAATAAGAAGGAGAAAATCATAAATCGGAACTGTCCGCCATTGGTTGAGATATCATCCCTGTACAGGATGATTCTTGGTGCAGATATGGCCCGTCTTGTCGATGACGCTATGGTGACGGGAGTGCATGGGTTATGGAGGCCGAAAAATGGTAACAGTCATCTGGGCGCCGCCCGACATGCCGGACGAACGTCACATCGTTGTGCGCGTTCACAGGGACGGCGTTCCCGGGACGAGTGACAAAGGTTATTTTCACATCAGCGACGAAAAGGACTGGGGAGGCTCCGGTCCCTTCGACATGCTTCTGAACGAGGTGATAGAGCGGGCGAAGGAGCAGGCCGTCGACCGGGGCCTGTCACATGTCGTCGTCGTGCGTCGTGACTGATCGCCGTAACACCGAACCCGGGGGATCGGCGTGCCCGCAATCAGCACCGACCTGTTCAAGAAGAGCTATACGACGTCGCCGAAGGAGCTAAGCCCGGCCGTACGGGCGTTCTGCGCCGGTATCAATGCCGACGCCAAGCCGTCCTACATCGCAGTCCAGCCCGATAATGAGGCGCAACCGTCAGAATGCTTCAACAATGTCGCGGCCAAGGTGGACCGTGACGGCGGATCGCTCGTCTACGGCTGGCTGATCTGGGAATGGCCGCGCGTGTTCATCGAGGCGGAACATCATGCGGTTTGGGAGAAGGACGGGGCGTTGCTCGACATCACCCCGCCGATAAACGGTGAGACTAGAATCCTGTTTCTCCCGGACCGTGCCCGCACATACGATTTCGTTGGGCAAAAGCGGCTGATCAACATCAAGAAGAGCCTCGGCCAGTTTGCCAGCGTTCCGGATTGGATACGGGCTGCCGACACGTTGCAGCGAACCATCGAACGGCATTCCGTGGGAAACCAGTCCACCATGGACCGCACCTATCTCGCAGCACTCGGACGAGACGTCCAGCAAAGCCTTGGCGCCGTCTTCGTCGATCTCGCTCGCAACACTGGACCAAATGACCGCTGCTTTTGCCAGAGCGGCAAGAAATTCAAGAAATGCTGTTCGCCATTGATACAGCTCCATCCTTGAATTGTGGGTCGGAATTTTGAACGCAAAATAAGAAAAGGCGCTCCGCCGGACAGCGGAACGCCATTTCTGAAGAGCAGCGCAATTGCGGGGCCGATCATACCGGCCCCGCATCACGATTATTCGGCGGCGATCATCGCACCATGATTGCCGTCAGTGTCGGCCTCACCCTCGTCGTCGCCCGCGAGGAAATCAGGAAGCGCTTCGTCGACGCCGCCTCCATCGGCCAATGCGCCCATCGGAGCGTCCCCAACCGCAGCCTCGTCGAGATCGGTCAGGCGCAGCGGCTCGGGCAACCAGCCGCTTTCGGTGAGCAAACGCTCGGCTTCCCGCGCCATGTCGCCCTTCTTCAGATGGGCGATCAGGTCTGCCGCCCGGTCGCCGGAGCCTTCGCGGACGGCGGCGAGGATGCGAGGCTTGGTGACACGGCCGAGATAGTTCTCGACCGTGGGGCGGAAGCCAGCGTTCACCATGTCGAGACCAGTGGCGCGCGCCAGCCGATGAGACTCGGCCATGCGGCGATCGAGGGCTGCCTGCGAGATGCCGGAGGCGCTCATCGGGTTCGGGCGCTCATAAAGCGCGTTGATCCCGTAGGCGACGCAATGGGCGAGCAGCGCCTGGCGGCTGGCGTCGTCGAGTGCAGCGAGCCAATCCCAAAGCGCGTTATCGTCGGCCGGAATATCCGCTTTCCATCCCTCATGCCGCTGGTTGACGGACTTCGCATATGGAGCATCGGCGAGATCCTTGCCCTGTTCACGGAAGAAGACATGACTGACCGAGGCTTGAATGCTCGCTCCACTGGTGGAGGTTCGATGGAACGTGTCGCGCACCAACTTGTGCAACAGGGCCGTGAGCGCGACATGCGGATTGGCACCGACCGCATCGCGGAGCGCTAGCGAGCGATGTGCAGTCAGTTCGATCACTAGCCGTTCGGGCAGCGGCTTGATGACGTCTTGCTCGTCTTCATCCTCCGGCTCGGCCGGCTGGCCGCCGATAGTGATGACGGCGCGCTGGATGGCGCGATCGGCCGCTATTGCCGCGGCCGGAGTGTCGTGATCGATATTGCTCTCTTCAACATCATCGGCAAGCGGAGCTTCGTCCTCGGGGCGGACATAACCGCGATCTAAGAACAGATCGCCATCACGATCGATGCTGACGAAGACGCCGGCGCGGGCGATTTCCGCCGGATCGTAGATCACCGGACGGTGCTCGAAGGCGTCGAGCGCCTGCTCGATCTCGCCAAGGCGCTCATCGATCTCGTCCGGCAGTTCGTCGGCTTCCCCATATTCGGCCTCGAGACGATCATATTCGTCCCGAAGCGCCTCACGGGCGGCACGCTCTTCGTCAGATAGATCGGCAGCCGTACCGACAATCGCCCGCAAGCCGTCATTGTACCCATAGGGGAAGTTGACGGCGAACTCGACCCACTTCCAGCCTTCGCCGGCAATTTCCTCGGCGACGGTCTTCAGCTTTTCGCCGACCAGGCGATCGAGCAGGATCGGATCTTGCAGCCATCCGCCGTTATCGCTCTCGAACAGGTCTCGCAGGACGTAGCCGCCCGCCGCCTCGTAGGCGTCGATGCCGACAAACACGGCGCGCTTGTCGGCCGCGCGTACCGCCGTCTCGGTCAGCATATGGCGAATCTGCCAGGGCTCCTTCTGCCATCCGTCCTTGATGGACGCCCAGACCTGTTCCTGGCGAGCATGGTCCTCGGAGACGGTGAAGGCCATGAGCTGCTTCAGCTCGATGCCGTCTTCGGCGTAGATGTCGAGCAGCATCGGCGAAACGGATGCCAGGCGCAGGCGCTGCTTGACGACGTTGACGTCGATGAGGAAGGCGGCGGCGATGTCTTCCTCGGTCATGCCCTTGTCGCGCATGGTCTGGAAGGCGCGATACTGGTCGAGCGGATGGGGCGGCACGCGCTCGTCATTCTCGGCGAACGAAATCTCCTCCATCAGGATGTTGCTGGCGGCATCGCCGACGACGCAGGGGACCGCCGCGGTGTTTGCGAGGCGCTTCTGTTTCACCAGGATTGCGAGGGCCTGATAGCGGCGTCCTCCGGCAGGCACTTCGAACATACCGATTTCCTGACCGTCCGCATCGAGGACAGGCCGGACGTGAAGGCTCTGGATCAGGCCGCGACGCGCGATCGAAGTCGCCAGGTCCTCGATCGAAACGCCGGCCTTGATGCGGCGGACGTTCGACTGGCTCAAGACGAGCTTGTTGAAAGGAATGTCGCGCGAGGACGACAGGGTGATTTTCTGAACAGCAGTAGCCATCGGGGTGGTCTCCGCGACGGGCGCCGAGAGCCTTTCTCCCGACCCAATACCCGTCACGAAGCGAAGCGCCGCCCTCTCACTCTAGGAGGGCAGCGCCACGAAACCGGCGAAACGGAAAGGCACAAATGTGCAAAGCCGGAAATACGGAAATCCGCATTCCCGGCTTGAAGGATATCAGGCTGCCCGGTCGAGCAGCTTCTTGGCCTTAGCCTCCATGTCGAGGCGCGCATCCTGATGCGGCTTGTCGCGCGCAACGGCGGTGATGCCGGCCACGAAGTCGAAGATAGACTCGGGCGGCCTGCCCTCTTCGGCGAGCACCGTGTCGATGATCTTGCCGGTCTCGGCCTTGGAGAAGCCTCGCTTGCGCAGGAAGTCGGTGCGGTCCTCGTCGCTCTTCGCCACGATCCGCTCGCGGGCCGCCTTGATGCCGTTGATGAAAGGCACCGGTGAGGAATTGGCGAAGTTCAGCAGCGCGGGAGCCGCCTCGTGCGCGAAACGGGACGCGGCATATTTGGAGTGTCGGATGGTGATTTCCTCGAAATCCTCGACGCCCCACAGATTGCGATTTTGGCAGACCGCCCGGAGATAGAAACTGGCCATGCCGAGCGTTTTGGCTCCAACTTCCGAATTCCAGACATAGAAGCCCCGGAAGTAGAGGTCGGGCGAACCGTCCGGCAGACGCCCGGCTTCGATGGGGTTGAGATCGTCCACGAGGAAGAGGAAGACGTCCCGATCGGAAGCGTAGAGCGTGGTCGTATCCTTGGTGATGTCAACACGCGGATTGTAGATGCCGGTCGACCAGTCGAGCACGCCCGGCACCTTCCAACGGGTATCCCCGGTGCCGTTGCCGGCGATCCGCTGCACGGCCTCGACCAGCTCATAGTCGTAGATGCGTCCGTAGTCAGGGCCGGTAACGGCGCGTAGTTCGACACGGCCGTCGTCGGTTTCGAGCGTCTTGATCTGCTCGGCGCGGTTGGACGTCAGACCGTATTGCAGGTTGATGCCAGCAAGCGCCGCAGGGAGTTGGCGCAGATAGGCGGCGGGAGCGCCGACCTGGCTGGCGAGCTGACCGAAGCTCCAGTGCGTCGGCGCGACCGGCGTGTCTGAGCCCGGCAAGATCAGAGAGAGGTGTTCAGCGTCTGTACGACTCGCCTCTACATGAATGAGTGCGCTTTCCACTACGCGCGTCCGGCTACGCTCGGCGCGGCCGCGCACGGAATCCATCAGTTCATTGAGCGAGAGATATCGCTCATCCGCAGGACGCGAGAACCATTCCGAGGATACCCGGCCGATGCGCTCGCCACGGCTGACATCCACCTTGTAGCCACCACTCGCGTCACGGCGGCCATCGAGAACCTGCATATTCATGGAACCAATCTCCATGACGGGCGCCGGAGACCTCTTCTCCAGCCCTCAACCCGTCATGGAAACCCGATCCACACTCTCACTATTAGGGGGCGTTGCGGGGTCTCCCCGCAGAAGGGGGTGCGCCGGCGACCTTGGCGCCGGCCAGGGGGAAGGCTTTCCCCATCCGCTTGCGGCCAAGCTGATGCTCGCCCCGTGTGTGCGGCTCGCGAGAGCGAAAGAGAGAGCAGGCATTCGCCGTAGCTGTCGCTGCCATTTCTTCTTTCTAAACAGGGACGTTAAGTCGCTATACTGTGAATACATTGCATTTCAGTATTTATCGGCCCAGCAGAAGAAATTATCATAAACGATATTGCTGGAGGCGCGTTTTTAATGGGGCTGGGGACTATGACAAAAACGACAAACGAAACGCACAGGAAGACATCCAAGAAACCCTACAATGAACGATCCGATCTCGAGAAGCTGCAATCGCAGTGGAACAAGCTGTCTGGCCTTCATTTGAGGGATGAGCCTTCGGCAGCGATTGTGCGTTGCGCAACCGCTGCCGAGATCGCTGCGAACTACGCCATCCGAACCGAATGGGCTCGCCAAACCGAATTCGACGCAACGATCATCGACCAGTTCCTGCGGTGGGCGAACGGCCTCCACGGCAAGGTCACCCGCCTGTTCGTGCCCATCTATTTCGCTCACCCCGCGAAGAGTCAAATCGGGAAGACACTCATCAAGTCCGCCGAGAACATCAATGCCGTCCGAAACGCAGTCGTGCATCAAGGCACGTTCAGCAATGCAAAGGAGGCCGAGGCTGCGATTGCTGAAGCGAAGACGTTCATTAACCTGATCGTCGGCCTTTCGATTCCTGACTTCGACATTACCGCTAAGGCGAGTAGCAATTAGGACCAGCGCTTGGGGGGACGGATGAACGTTGTGAGTGCAACTGCCGAATTGTGGGATGTCGACGTCACGATCGGCCTGACGACCCATACAAAGCACAGACATGTTCCCAGCCCGGTATCACCCCATTTCGAAGCGCCTCAGGCCGCGTCGACCCTGACGTTCTCTCCCGTCGCGCTGGCGGCGGCCGTCGCCAGAACGGCGACGACACGTCAGGCGCGAGCGCAACTGCTGGCCGGCCTTCAGAAGAGCGCACTCGCTCAACTGGAATGCCTGATCTCGAACACGTCGATGTTCAAACTCACGGATGACTTTGCGGACCTGGCTGATACCGAACGGACCCTGTTCACCGCACGGTGCGGAGCCGGGATAACCGATCTCTATATGAACGCCTTGGGATATGTCTGGCGCGCGAATGCGGCCTGCCTGTCCAGCGCGCTCGATCCCCACGCCGACTTTCTTTACGATGGCGGGAACGTCGATGGCCACGGTGTCGTGCTGGCTGAAGCCCACGGTTCATTCGCTGCCAACGCCACGGCAAAGACTGTCGCCGCGCAAGCAAAGCGTAAATATGCAAGGCAGGTGAAACCCTATGTGAATGTGGAGTCGCCCTTCGGCCACATCATCCACGGCTATTGCGTGGCCTTTGGCTCGAAGCCGGGTACGTCTGGCGCCTTCCTGAGCGTAGCCGAAACGCGGATTACGAAACCAAGGAAAAAGGCTCCGCCGCCCGCGAGCGAGCCGCCTGTTGCCCGCGGCGTGACGACGCAAATGGCGCTGGCGACACACCGGTCGAACTTCCTGCTGATGGGTATAAGCCCTGTCGTCAATTGGATCGACTGGATCAATACGGCTGGCGAGTTTCCCGTGGAATCCGGACCAGTCACCTTCGTCCGATTTCCCTATGCCGGCCGCTGGTATCTTGGCAACGCTTTCTCGATCTGGCCGGCTCTACGTCCCTATTGGTGGCACGATGAGCTCTGGGACGATCCGAATTGGCGACGGCTTGCCATTCGAGACACTATCGTTCGCGGTTTGCTGGGCGAGTCGGTTGGTTGGTTCGTCATGGAGGAGACGGCCTGCAGGGCGTTCCTCGATAGCCTCACCGGAATCATCCGAGCCGGTAGTGAAGATCGTCCCGAACGACTTGGCCTGCCCAGCTTTGATCCCGCTGGTTTCAGTATTAGCGAGGACAGCCGGGGGCGGCGTGCCGACGGCTCTGACTATAATTACGCGCTGTTCCGCGACGGCCTGGCCTTGGTGGGCGATCCTTTTCGCCCGCGAAAATTCGAGACGAGGCGATGGTCGCCGAAGGAGGGATTCGACAGCTAGCGGCGATGCGCCAGAGGACCGGGGAGCGCGTCGCATAGGCCTCAAATACCGAAGCAGTTGGCTTTTTCTATGCTCCCCAGGCGTCGATGATTGTGCCCAGAGGAAATGGGGTCTTTTCCTTCGACCATTCGTGGTACGGCGCTGCTGTCTGGCTGTATGGGCCGGGCTCCGGACGATCGAACTGGACCCGCGTCGGTATATGGAATGCGCTTCCAAAAACAATCGCCTCGCCTGACGACAATATCGTCACCTGGTCGAGCAGACGCCGCGCCTGCATCGGGATGATCCGGCGGAAATGGTCGATGTCGTCCGGGTTTTGCAGACGGTGGCTGATGAAATTGGCGCACTGGCTGATGATTGTCTGGCTGATCTCGCTCGGGCGTTGGCTGGCGATGATGAGCGACAGTCCGAACTTGCGCCCTTCCTTTGCGATTCGCTCATAGGTCAGCCGGGCCAGACGATGACCGCGATCCTCGTCCGTACGAGCTGGTCGGGCGTAATTGTGCGCCTCTTCCAGCACGAGTACCCATGGGTGCTTGTAGCGTGACGCCGCGGGCAAGCGTTCCCGCGCTTCCAGCAGCACGCGCCCGATGACGGCGCAGGCATAGGGAAGCACTTCGTTGCTCAGCATCGAAAGGTCGAGCACGGACACCTTCGGACCTGTGGCGGCGCCCAAACCAAAGCGAGAGAACCAGGCGGATAGATTAGTGATGGCGGTGTCAGCGTCTTCGTAGTTCAGGAATGCGCGCCACCGCTTGTCGTCGAGGCGCGTCTTCAACCGCAGCTTCAGCGTCGTCAAATGGGCGTCCACCCTGAAGGTATCTTCCTTCGAGACGGCGCGATTGATCAGAGACGGATCTGTCAGCGTCGCACGCGCGATCGGGATCGGCGAATCTGCGGTGCGCGCGCCTGCCTCCGCCGTATCGCTACCGCCGACAATCTTGATCCGGATAGCGTCCTTGAGTTTCTCGGCTTCGGCCGCGATCGCAGCCTGATTGCCCATTACGTCCTGGTTGTACTGATCGACACTGCGATGAGTCTTGAAAAGGGCTTCGAAGGCCGCGGTGTCGATGTCGGCATCCGCGAGGTGGCCCACAATGGCGTCGCAGTAAGAACCTGCGAACTTCCTTTTCACTTTCGTCAGTTCGCTGAGAAGCTGATCGAGCGCGCTCATTGCATTTTGCAGCGAACCGAGGCTGGCGGCAGCCGTAGCGTTGCCGCCCTTCGCGATCGCCCACCAGTCCTTCAGCACGGGTTCCTGCGTCTGCTCCGATGCGCTTAGCCATGCGCAGATCTCTTCCGCGTTCAGGAACCAGAGCGGGAGGCTGAACTCCTTGCCATTGAGATAGATGCGATCCGGTAGGCGTGTCTCAGCCACAGTGGCGGGAAAGGCTTTGGCGTATTCACCATTGATGTCGAGAATGAAGACGTGCGGCTCCTGGGCAGCACCATCCAGCGCCTTCATTGCCTTCTGGATAAGGCTCGACACTGAGAAGGATTTCCCTGAGCCCGTGTTTCCGACGATCGCCAACGGCCTGGAGAACAGGTCATTGTAGGACGCCCGCACGACGTTGCGCGCCTGGCCGGTCGGAAAACCGATTTTGAGGTCGTAGTCGAAATCTTTGGCATCGTAGCCTTCCGGCCTGTTGCGACGGGGTGGGATCTCGAATATCGCGCGCAGGATGTCGGGCGATCCGATTTCTGCCGGCGTGTCCAGCGTCGGCAGAACGGATATGCCTGGACTGAAAGATGGCTCATCATCGGCGTGCTCGATGGTGCCCAACAACTGCACACTGGCAATCCGGCGTGGCTTCATGAGTTCCAGACTGAGATCATCTCCGCTGGAAGGGTCGAAGCTTTCCCGCGCCTCGAGATCGGTGATGATGCCGATGACGGTTTCGCCCGCACCAAGCGAGAAGGTAAGATAGGCATTGATGGCGATCGCTGCCTGAACTCCATCGAGGGTCGCCCGCAGCGCCGATCGGGTCTCGGGCAGCAATTCCACCTTCACCCGGAAGCCCTGAACTGAAACGATATGGCCGATGAGACGTGGATTATCCATCCTACACCACCGGATCAGGTTCGGTCGCCGTCGTGGAGGAGGCAATCTGCTTCTCGAACCGCCGCAGGCGCAAGAAGTCGTCCAGCCATTGCACGTCGGGCATTACCGAGCGGGCGAAATCGTCAAAGGTGGCGTGCCTGAACTTGGCGACAGCAAAGGCGGCGTCGGTTGGAGTCAGCACGAAAGCGCGTTTGCCGAGGTCCTTGTAGCGGCGCACCCGCTCGATGACGGGGCTCGCTGGATTAGGCTCAACTACGAGCATCACCAATGACGGATTCATGAGCGCATTTTCAATAATGCGACTGACGTGATCGTCACCGAAGCCGTAGCCAAGAACGAGCAGGAAGGTCTGCGGAATACCGAGACGAACCTGAAAGGAGCGGAAGAGATGCGCGTAGGGCATCGTCAGGGTCTGCGCGAACTTGTTGGCGGTTGGCAGAATTCCAACCGATGGCGTACCACCCGCCAAGTCGACGAGGGCGCCGCCCTTTTCGTCCGGCTTGAGGCTCGCATAGGTTTTGAAGGGAGCGAGATCAGGATGCCGCGCACGCATCTCGCCGTCCTGCTCAAACCAGTGAATGGAGCCATGCAGCTTGTAGAAGTGCAGGAACTTGTCGAAGCGTCTTACGCGACCTTCGGCAACCTCGCCCGGATAATAGATATCGAGCCCGTAAACCGAGGGATCGAAGCGGGCAGCGGCACGGCCGGTGAATCCATCGAAGTACTGGATACCGAGAAGTTCGAGGGCCTGCTCGAAGAGGGTATCGTAGTTCAACGTGAAAAGGTGGGTTCGGCCGAGGTTGCTGTCGCGCGCCACGAGCTTGGAGAGAAACGCTAGCTGCGGAGCGATCTGACTTGCGGACTTCGCCTTGGCCGTATCAGGCAAGGACAGCGCACACTCGGCGAAAATCGACATACGCAGACGATCGACGAACCACTTGAGATCGTCCAGGCTCGGTGCTGGTGTGCCCGGCCATGAGACGCCGGAGAACGGCGCGTCCTTTGACTGTCCAACCACAAGTGCATTAGCGACAAAGGACAGCCAGGCCTCGAACCCCAACGTCGGCTCGTCCAGAAGATCGGCCAGCGAAACGGCATCCTGCCGCGCCTTGATGATAGGACCAATAGAGGCCGGCACATCGGATAGAGCCTCAATGGTCGCAAAGACGGCAGTTTCGAGGTTCGCCATCGTCTTGCCGCCCGCCGAAACCGACGTGCCGGACCCCGTCAGAACGACGAGGTTTTCCATCCGCAACCATTCGGAGATCAGAGCCTGGAGACGAACGCGCCCCTGCTTCTGGTCGAGCCCAAGCAGAAGATCGCCGGCGTTGCCGTCTTCCGTCAAACCAATGAGCTGATACTCGATAGGTACAGGCGGCGCAGCCGTCATTGTTCTATTCCCCCCCCCTCCAAGCCGCGGCGCAGCGGATTTATGATCTGGAGCCCCACGAAGTCTTTTTCGTTGTCCGTCACCACAACACAGTCATTTGCGCCTGCGACGGCCGCAATGATCATATCGAGACCGCTGCGAGGGCGCCCAGCCATCTTGCCCTCCGCCATGAGCCGCGCCCAGAGCAGACCGGCTTTATCGTCGAAGGACAGGATACGATCCGCAAACAGTGCCTGCGGCCCCTCTGAGCCCGCGAACCAAGCGTCGAGGCTGTCACGCTTCTTGCCTCGCGGCTTTTCCAGAATGCCACGCCGGATTTCGGCGATCGTCAGCGAGGCAATAAACAGGTTCTCGTCGCGCTGCTCGCCCATCCAGTCCAGCAGCGACTCCGACGGCTTTGGCTTTACGATATTGCTGATGATGTTGGTGTCGAGAAGATAACGCGTCACAGATCGACCTTGCGCCCCTCTTCACGGGGACGGGAAAGGTCGAGTTCGGCGCCGACAAGCGGCGATCGCCGCAGAGCGGTTAGGATATTTCCGGGCTTAGGCGGCTTGCCGCCGACGGCTGTCTTGACAGCCGCACGGACGTCTTCCGCTTCTGGACCTTCTTCAGCGAGACGACGCGCAAGGGTGCGGATGAGTTCGCGGTCGGATTCAAGCGCCATGATCTCGAAACGCGTGAGCCCTCGCTGCGTCAGGCGTGTTCGATAATTCTGCGTAGCTCTTTTCTGTGCGGCATTGCCCATGGCTATCCTCCATGCTATGTCTGGATATATAGTCCAGATTTGTGGCGCAGACAAGCGAGGACAGGGTGGCAGAACTGGTTTTAGAAAATCTCGGCAGACCGGAGCAAGGTCAGTATTTTCCGTCTTCCATAACGCACTTCGCTACGCCAGATTTCGCTTGCACCGACGACTCTGCGCCGAATGTCGCCGAATATTCGCCCGTGATTGCAGTTGCTTATACTTCCGTTCGCGCCAATCTTAAAGCCGATCTACTTGCAATCGGCTTCGAATGGCTCAGCGATGAATTCTGGCAACCGCCCAAAGCAAAGGAGTGCGCTTCGGCTCAACGAGCCGGAATTGACGCTCTTGCGCCGTGGCGACGGTCCGGACCCGCGTCTGGTCGAGTTGGTTCGTCTGCTCGCCCGTCGTGCCGCGCGGGAAGCGTTCGAGGAGCAGACGCGGGAACGCGGGACAACCCGCTCCTGATACGACAGGAGAGTGCGTTTTGAAGGTCGCGATCTACGCCCGCTATTCATCCGACAATCAGCGCGACGCTTCTATCGCCGACCAGCTTCGCATCTGCCGTCTCCATGCCGAGAAGCAAGGGTGGCAGGTGGTCGAGGAATACACCGACCACGCAATCTCCGGCGCCTCTCTCCTCCGTCCCGGTATCCAGGCACTAATCTCTGACGCGACCCGTGGCCGTTTCCGCTACGTGCTGGCCGAGGCCATGGACCGCCTCTCACGCGATCAGGAGGATATCGCCGGCCTCTTCAAACGCATGGCGTATTCGGATGTGAAGATCGTCACTCTTTCGGAGGGCGAGGTCACCCATCTGCATGTCGGCCTCAAAGGCACGATGAACGCCCTGTTCCTGAAGGACCTGGCCGATAAGACCCGCCGGGGACAGCGTGGCAGGGTCGAGTTAGGCAAGTCGGGTGGCGGAAACGCGTATGGTTATGATGTGGTAAAGAAGTTCGACGGAAACGGTGAGCCGGTCCGCGGTGACCGGACCATCAATGAGTTTCAGGCTGATGTCATCCGCCGGATCTTCCGCGACTATGCCGCCGGAAAATCCGCCAAGCGGATCGCCTTCGAACTGAACAAGGATGCTATATCCGCGCCGGGCGGCGGCGATTGGGGCTTCAGTACAATCAATGGCAATCCAAAAAGGGGCAACGGCATTCTCAACAATGAGATGTATGTCGGCAAACTGATCTGGAACCGCCAACGGTTCATCAAGGACCCAGACACGGGTAAACGCCAGGCGCGGATGAACCCCGAGGCGGAGTGGATCACCCAGGACGTGCCGGAGTTGCGTGTTCTCGACGAGGATCTCTGGCAGGCCGTGAAGGAGCGCCAGAAGACCGTCAAGCAAAACCGGAACGACGATAACGAGACCGAGAACCATTTCCGCGAGCGCCGGCGTCCCAAATACCTCTTCTCGAGCCTGACCAAATGCGGTTGCTGTGGCGGTGGCTACTCGATGATCTCAGCCGATCTGGTCGGCTGCTCAACGGCACGCAACAAGGGCACCTGCGACAATCGCAAGAACATTAGGCGCGATCAGCTTGAGGCACGCGTTCTCAACGCGCTGCGGCATCACCTTATGGAACCCGCGCTGTTCAAGGAATTCTGTGACGAGTTCACCCACGAGATGAATCGGCTGCGCATGGAAGGGCGGGCGTCGATCGATCAAGCCGAGGCTGAGGTCACACGGATCGACCGCGAACTGGACAAGCTGATGAAGCTCATCATGGCTTCCAGTGACGACGACGCGCCCACCCGCATGATGAAGCAAATGAAGGATCTTGAGGCTCGCCAGAAAGAGCTGAAAGCGTTCCTGCAAGAGGCGGAGGAGCCACCGCCCCTCCTGCATCCGAACATGGCTCACCACTACCACGTTCAGGTCGACGAGCTATACGCGGCGCTTCAGGAGGATTGTGAGGCCAAGCGGATGACTGCCGCCGACCTCATCCGCTCCCTCGTCCGAGAGATCATCCTGACTCCGGAAGACGATGAACTGAAGATCGACGTGCGCGGCGAACTGGCTGGCATTCTTGCGATTTCGCTCAAAGGCAAAAGGCCCGCCGCAGGGGCGGGCCGATCGCAAGTTGAGATGGTTGCGGGGACCGGCATTGGCCAGAACTTGGCCGGTTCCCAAGCTGAGATGGTTGCGGGAGGGCGCAACCATCAGAACTTGCGGACGCAAAAAAGCCGCCCGGTCAGGGCGGCTGATGTGCGCGATTTGGTATCGCAATTTGAGTTGGTTGCGGGGGCAGGATTTGAACCTGCGGCCTTCAGGTTA